>OHTC01000022.1_pt1 | contig 102832 bp, 95 predicted proteins | sample 1578801 | NCBI WGS metagenome assembly OHTC01 (sample SAMEA3879556, study PRJEB24766) | human gut metagenome | biome: human-associated habitat; feature: feces | place: USA | collected 1985/1987 | reverse complement strand
GGCGGAAATATGCCCGGCGCACAGGGCGTGCCCGAAGATATGCTCCGCAAGGCGGCGAGTATGGCAGTCTGCAAAATCAATATCGACAGCGACTTGCGTCTTGCAGTCACCGCCACCATCAGAGAGCACTTCGCACTCAACCCCTCTCACTTCGACCCCCGTCAGTATCTCGGGCCGGCGAGGGACGCGGTGCGTGCGGTCGTCAGACACAAAATCGTCGACGTTCTCGGCTGCAACGGCAAAGCGTAATTCGATACTGCAATCGCTTACCCCGCGGGAAAACCCGCGGGGTTTTCTTTTTCCGTCATCATACCGAATACGCAAATTCGCCCGCTACCCGTCGATTTTATTTGTGCTTGACACGCAAACGCGAATGACGGTCCATACGGAGAGACGCAATCGTCTGTTTTTTTCGTGCGGCGGCAATATAGTAAGAAAGCACGACCGCAAGCGCGAATATTACAAATGCGCCGAGATAAAAGTCAAGATATTGCACGGGCGTGAACGTCACAAGCGCCGTAAGTATACCCGCGGCAACGAAATTACCGAAAAATACCGCAAGACACGCTTTCCATACGGGAATATCCAGCACTCCCCCTATTGCCGCCCCCGTCCAAGCGCCTGTCATCGGAAGAGGTACCGCAACAAAAGTCAGAAGACCCCAAAACCGCTTGCAATCCGTTGAGGCTCCTCTGCCCGACTTGCTTTCGACGGATTCCGCACGGTCGGACAAGTGAATTTCCAGCGCATTGCCCAGCCTTTCCAGTCTACCCGACCTTTTGAGCCACTTAATAATGGGACGTATTGCCAGAATAATAGGCAGAATGACGACGGAGCCGCCCGCCACGCAACACAGCATACCTGCGAAAACGTCGATTCCTTCCATACCGCCCATAAGTATGATAGCGCCGCGCAATTCGAGCAACGGACACATCGAAACGAGGAAAAGCGTCAGATATTGATTCCCGCCCGCAAGTGCGGACAAATATTCTGCGATGTCAGCGGTCATAGTCTTTCCTGCGCGCCCTGCGCCGTAGATTATATTCCACGCCGAACATTTATATTCACGCCCCGCACCGGGCGCCACAACGCCTCAGACGTGCTTTCCTCGCCCCTACACTGCCGTCTCGCTTGTCAAACGCCTGCATTCTGCGGTATAATTCCGTTATGCAAGCAGTATTATCACCGATGCGCCGTGCGGTGCAGGATTACAGGATGATTGCCGACGGAGACCGTATTTTCGTCGGTCTTTCCGGCGGAAAAGACAGCGTGCTTCTGACAGCCGCGCTTGCCGCCTACCGACGTTTTTCCCCCGAGAAATTCTCTCTGGAAGCAATAAGCGTGGATATGGGTTTCAAGCGTGCGGACAACTCGGCCGACGAGTCGCTCTCGGCGTGGTGCGAATCCATAGGCGTTCCGCGTCACATTGTAAAAACCGACATAGCGGAAATCATATTCGAAGCGCGGAAGGAAAGCAATCCCTGTTCACTCTGCGCGAAACTCCGACGCGGCGCCCTCAACAGCGAAATCAACCGTTTGGGCGGCGGCACGCTCGCACTCGGGCACAACGCCGACGATGTGGCTGAAACCGTATTGCTCTCCCTGCTTTACGAAGGGCGCTTTTCCTGTTTCGCCCCCACGGCATATATGGACAAAAGCGGAGTTAAACTCATCCGACCGCTCGTTTATATCGAGGAATGCGACATCGTGGGCGCAGTCAATCGCCTTAATCTGCCCGTGGTGCCCACCGCTTGCCCGCAGGACAAAATAACCAAACGGGAATACGCAAAACAACTCATAAAAAAACTGACCGAGGACAATCCTCAGGCAAAACAAAACATTCTCGGCGCGGTATTCCACCCGGAACGCGCCGCCTTGTGGCAAAAGCCCGAATAACAACCGCTCGCAAGACACGCGATTCCAACGTTTTTATTCTGTCTCTCTCAGGCTCATCGTACCGCCCGACACCGCTCCGCGCCACTTTCGGGACAACAAAAACGCCGCACAAAGCGGCGTTTTTATGTTGAATGAGAATCCGTTGCGTTGACTGTTCTGCCGTTGCCGATTTATCAGACAAGTTGCAGAATGCAGACCTGCGCGGCGTCACCGCGACGGGTGCCGGTGCGAAGAATACGGGTATAGCCGCCGCCCTTGCCGAGTTCGGTGGCGCGAGCGTCATACTTGGGAGCGTATTCTCTGAAAATTTTCTCGATAAGAGGGTGATTGACGTCCTTGATACGGGCGACAAAAGCAGCCTTCTTCTCTTTTTCCTTGCGGACTTCCTGCAGGTCGCGGAGTTCCGCCATCATTTTTCTGCGTGCGGCGAGTTTCTTTGCGCCGTCGTTGGTGAAGTTTGCCGCGACCTTTTCGCCTTTGGCGTTCATCTTGGTCTTGGTAACGGCGACTTCGTCCTGATAGGTGCGAATGGCGAGGGTGATAATCTTCTCTGCCATACGTCTGACTTCCTTGGCGCGGTCGACGGTAGTCTCGATTTCGCCGTACCAAAGGAGTTCCGAAACCTGATTTCTGAGCATTGCCATTCTTTGATCGGTGCGTTTACCTAATTTTCTTGCCATATTGTCCTCCTAGTCCTCTTGCGCTTTGAGACCGAGCCCGAGGTCTTCGAGCTTTTTAACGACCTCTTCGAGGGATTTTCTGCCGAGGTTTCTGACTTTGAGCATGTCGTCCTCGGTACGTCTGGTGAGGTCCTCGACGGTGTGGATATTGGCGCGTTTCAGGCAGTTGTAGGAACGGACGGAGAGGTCAAGGTCCTCCACGGACATTTCGAGAACTTTCTGCGCCTTGTCGTCGTCTTGGGACACCAAGATGTTTTGCTCGTTCATGTTGTCGACGAGCTCGACGAAAAGTTTCATATGGTCGTTGACGATTTTCGCCGCGAGAGAAATGATTTCTTTTGCGGAGATGGTTCCGTCGGTGGTGACCTCTATGGTGAGTTTGTCGAAGTCGATACTCTGCTCCACGCGGGTGCTTTCAACGGTGTAATTCGCCTTGGTGACAGGAGTGAAGATGCTGTCGATGGGAATGTAACCGATGGGCTCGCGGCTGTCCTTGTTGCGTTCTGCGGGAACGTAACCTCTGCCGGTGCCGACGTAGATGGTCATGTTGAGCACGCCGCCTTCGTCAAGGGTGCAGATGAGTTGCTCGGGATTGAGCACTTCGACGTCCGCGGGGAGGTCGATGTCGCCTGCGGTGACGGGGCCTACGGTGTCGGCGTGAAGACTGAGTGCGATTTTTTCAGATTTTTCTGAGGTAGCGGATACTCTGAAACGGACTGTTTTGAGGTTGAGGATAATCTCGGTGATTTCCTCTTTGACGCCCTTGATTGTGGAGAACTCGTGTTCTACTCCGTCGATTTTGATGCCAACTGCTGCGGCACCGGGAAGGGAGGAGAGAAGGACGCGTCTCAAACTGTTGCCGAGAGTGGTGCCGAAACCGCGTTCAAGCGGCTCGACGACGAACTTGGCATAGTTTTTGCTTTCGTTCTCTTCGAAGGTTATCTTGGGTCTTTTTATCTCCATCATAACTGTATCCTCCAATCAGATTATTTAGAGTACAACTCGACGATGAGGTGTTCTTTGATATCGAGGTCGATGTCTGCTCTTTCGGGGAGAGAAACGACTTTACCGGTGAGGGTTGCGTTGTCCCATTCGAGCCATTTTACGATGCTGAGATTCTTGACCTCTTTGGCGGCTTGCCAGATGGGGAGTTCCTTCTTGTTCTCTTTGACTGCGATGACGTCGCCTGCTTTGACAAGGTAAGAGGGAATGTCTACTCTCTTGCCGTTGACGGTGATATGACCGTGGTTGACGATCTGACGAGCCATGGCACGGCTGGAACCGAGACCGAGACGGTAAACGACGTTGTCAAGTCTTCTCTCGATGAGTTCGAGCATCAAAGCGCCCGTAACGCCGCGCATTTCGGTCGCTATGTTGTAGTACATAAGGAACTGCTTCTCGCTGATGCCGTAATATCTCTTGGTTTTCTGCTTTTCGCGGAGCTGCAAGGAATAACCGGAAGCTTTCTTTCTGCTCTTGCCGTGTTGTCCGGGAGGAGCGTATTTGGTCAGAAGCGTGCACTTGGGAGAATTGCATTTCTCGCCTTTGAGATAAAGTTTGCAGCCTTCGCGTCTGCAAAGACGGCAATCTGCACCTGTATATTTAGCCATAAATAACTACCTCCTATAATCTTCTGCGCTTGGGGGGACGGCAACCGTTGTGAGGAATGGGGGACACGTCCTGAATGAGGGTGACTTCCATACCGACGTTTGCAAGAGCGCGGATTGCGGATTCTCTACCTTGACCGGGACCCTTGACGTAAACTTCGACGGTTCTCATACCCTGATCGTAAGCGACTTTTGCTGCATCTTCGCTGACCATCTGAGCGGCGAAGGGGGTGGACTTACGGGAACCTCTGAGTTTGAGTTTGCCGGAAGAAGACCACGACACTGCGTTGCCGTTCATATCGGTGATGGTGACGATGGTGTTGTTGAACGACGCGTGGATATGGGCCTGGCCTTTCTCTACGCGCTTAATATCCTTTCTTTTCTTAATCTTTTTACCTGCCATAATTCAACGCCTCCGTTATTTGCCTTTCTTCTTGCGACCGACGGTGCGCTTGGGACCCTTTCTGGTGCGGGCATTCTGCTTGGTGCTCTGACCGCGGACGGGGAGACCTTTTCTGTGACGAATGCCTCTATAGCAACCGATTTCCATAAGTCGTTTGATGTTGAGACCGACTTCTCTCTTGAGGTCGCCTTCGACATGAAGATTTTTTTCGATGTAATCACGGATAAGGCTGACTTGTTCTTCACTCAGGTCTTTGACTCTGGTGTCGGGGTTGATGCCAGTCTCTTCCAGAATTTTGGTGGCAGTCGGACGACCGATACCGTAGATGTAGGTAAGTCCGATTTCCACTCTCTTTTCGCGCGGAAGGTCCACGCCGGCTATTCTTGCCATTTTCTACCTCCAAAAAAATACGTGTATATATGTGCTACGCGCAGAAAGCCGCTTGGGAATTGGAATGTGCGGCCAGCCGCTCTGCGCTTGTTTGTTTTCAGCCTTGACGTTGCTTGTGGTTGGGATATTTAGGGCAAATTACCATAACTTTGCCGTTTCTTTTGATAACTTTGCATTTGTCGCACATAGGCTTAACGCTGGGTCTGACTTTCATATGAACCTCCTAAAAAGTCTATTTGTTTCTGTAGATAATTCTGCCCTTGGTAAGGTCGTAGGGTGACATCTCGATTTTGACTCTGTCGCCTTCGAGAATTCTTATGTTGTTGATACGGAGTTTGCCTCCGAGATAAGCCAGAATGATATGGCCGTTGGTGAGCTGCACCTTGAACTGGGTCTTGGGCAGAACTTCGATGACTTGACCTTCGGTTTCGATGACGTCGATTTTTGACATAAAACTCCTTACTCTCTGTTTTTGTCGTAGAGCCTGAGCGCGCTGAACAGTTCGGAATCGAACACCTGAACGCCTGACTCCAATTTATCCGCGATGCGTTCCAGCCTGTCGCCGGTAGCCCGCAGGTGTTTGACGTTTTTGAGTTTCGCGTTTTTGATGCGTCTGAGGTCGCCGTCCGCTATACGGACGAAACCCTCGTCGATGATTTCCACGACCGCGAAGTATCTTCCTTCGTCGCGACCGGATTTGGAATAAACTATATCACCTTTCTTCATCAAAGCGTCAATATTTCCGCACCGTTTTCGGTGAGTGCCACCGTATTTTCGTAGTGCGCCGACGGTTTCCCGTCTATTGTTACGCAGGTCCAGCCGTCGTCCAGCGTTTCGACCTGCCACGTACCGAGGTTAATCATCGGTTCGATTGCCAGCACAAGCCCTTTTTCAAGACGCACACCGTGTCCCGCTCTGCCGAAGTTCGGCACCTGCGGGTCTTCGTGCATTTTTTTGCCTATGCCGTGTCCCACCATTGCACGAACAACCGAATATCCGCGCTGTTCGTTGTATTCCTGAATGGCGTGAGATATATCGCCCAGTCGTCCGCCTTCCTTGAACTGCTCCACACCGACGAAGAAACTTTCTCTCGTGGTTTCGACCAGTTTTTTCTTTTCTTCGGACACTTCGCCGACGAGGAACGTCCTCGCCGCGTCGGACTGCCAGCCGTTGAGTATCGCGCCGACGTCCACACCGATTATCATTCCTTCTTCCAGTCTACGGTGACTCGGTATCCCGTGTACGACCACTTCGTCAATCGACGCGCATATGGACGCGGGGAATCCGCCGTATCCGAGGAAAGAAGGCTCGGCGTTGTGCCTCTTGATGAAATCGTAGGCAAACTCGTCCAGTTTCTTGGTGCTTACACCGGGTTTGACCTTTTCTTCCAGTGCGAGCAGCAAGTCGCGGAGAATTGCTCCCGATTTTCTCATCAGTTCAATTTCCGCAGGACTTTTGAGATATATCATTCAAGCACCTTCTTGATTTTGGCAAAATCTTCTTCGATTGTGCCCACGGCGTCGATGTCCACCAGAATGCCTTTCTTTTCGTAGTAGTCGATGAGCGGAGCCGTCTGTTCGCGGTAGACGTTGAGTCGTGCCGCAATGGTTTCGGGCTTGTCGTCGTCACGGACGAAGAGAGGTTTGCCGCATCTGGGACAGACTTCCGAACCGCCGAGCGTGGATACGTGGCAAGTTGCGCCGCATACGCACACACGTCTGCCCGACAATCTGTTGATGATGACGTCGAAACCGACAACGATATTGAGTGCAATATCGATTTTCGCCACTTTGTCGAGGGCTTCCGCCTGCGCTATCGTGCGGGGGAAACCGTCGAGTACGTAGCCGTTCGAGGCGTCGGGCTGAGCCAGTCTGTCTGCGACGATTTCGATTACGACTTCGTCGGGGACGAGCGCGCCTTTGTCGATGTAGGACTTGGCGAGCTTGCCCAGCTCCGTGCCTTCTTTGATGTTCATACGAAGAATGTCGCCCGTGGAAATGTGCGGTATGCCGTATTCCTTGGCAATGAGTGCAGAGTGAGTACCTTTGCCTGCTCCGGGCGCGCCCAGCATAACGATATTCTTCATATTATCCTCATTTCAGGAATCCCTTGTAATGTTTCATCATTATCTGGGATTCGAGCTGTTTGTTGAATTCGAGTGCCACCGACACGACGATGAGCAGTCCCGTTGCGGAGAACGCCGAGTTGAAAGGAAGTACGCCGCCGTCGGAGAGAGCCTGGAAGATGAAGGTAGGCACAAGCGCGATTATCATAAGGAAGAAAGCTCCGAACAACGTCACGCGATTGCTGATCTTTTTGAGGAAGTCGCTGGTGGGCTTGCCTGCTCTGATACCGGGGATAAATCCGCCGTACTGCTGAATGTTCTTGCTGACGTCCTCGGGATTGAACTGTATCTGCGCGTAGAAGTACGAGAAGAACAGAATGAAGAGGGCGAGAAGAACGTAGTAGACCCAAGTGCCCGTACCCATATTGACGCTGTACCACGCATACGCTTCGCTCTGGGGAGCGAACAGTGCCATAATCATCTGCGGGAACATAAGGAGCGACGAGGCGAAGATTATGGGCATAACGCCGCTGCCGTTGATTCTGATGGGAATGTAGGTCGTCTGACCGCCGTACATCTTGTTGCCTTTGATTTGCTTGCTGTACTGAACGGTGACGCGTCTTTCAGCGAGGTCCATAAAGACGATGAAGGCGAAAATGGCAAAGACGATGATGATGAAACCGAGGATATTCCAGATGTAGGTCCATTCTTCGCCGACCATTTTGAAAGCGTTTGCCATAGTAGTGCCCGCGGTCGAGAGGATACCGATGAAGATGATGAGCGACGTACCGTTGCCAACACCGTATTCGGTAATTCTTTCACCGAGCCACATAACCATGACGCTGCCCGCCATCAATATGATTATGACGCTTGCCATCGTGAGGTAAGGAGCGTCCCAACCGGATTCGAAGGGGAAAACGGGGGTGATTGCGCTCTGCCAGCCTACGACGACGCCGATGCCTTGGATAGCGGCGAGGACAAGAGCGAAATATCTCGTAATCTGAGTTATTTTGCGTCTGCCCGCGTCTCCTTCCTTGGACAGCTTCTCGAGTTTGGGGATAACCAGCGTGAGAAGCTGCATAATGATAAACGCATTAATGAACGGCAGTATGCCGAGTGAGAAGAGCGTGGCGTTCTGCAAGGAACCGCCCGTTATCGTGGACAGAATGCTGAGGAAGTCGTCCGCGAGCAAGGAGTCCAATACACTGCTGTTCAGTCCCGGAACGGGTATATAGCACCCGATACGGTAAACCAGAATCATAAGAAGGGTAAGAAAAATCTTATTTCTTATGTCCTTGGTCATCAACGCGTTTTTGAGAGTCTCAAACATTATTTCAGTACCTCTGCTTTGCCGCCTGCCTTTTCGATTTTCTCAATGGCGGAACCGGTGAATTTATCAGCCTGAACGGTGACTTTCTTTTCGATGTTACCGTTGCCCAGAACTTTGAGTCCGTAGGGCTCGACGACTTTGATGATACCGGCTGCAACGAGTTGGTCTATGCCGACAACCGCTCCGTCTTCGAATCTGTTGAAAACGTCGACGTTGACGATGTTGTAGACGTGTGCGAATCTCTTGTTGTTGAATCCTTTCTTCGGGATTCTTCTGGTGAGAGGCATTTGGCCGCCTTCGAAGTTGGGACGGACGCCGCCGCCGCTTCTCGCCCACTGACCTTTATGACCGCGGGTGGAGGTTTTGCCGGTGCCGCTGCCGATGCCGCGACCTACTCTTTTGGAGGCTGTTTTTGCGCCTTCGGCGCCTTTAAGATCGTGAATGTTCATAATTACCTCCGTTAGATTTCCTCGACCTTGACAAGGTGAGAAACTTTCTTAATCATACCTCTGACAACCGCGTCGTCCTTGAACGTGTTGGAGCTGCCGACCTTTCTGAGACCGAGAGCCTCGACGTTCGCCTTCTGATTTTTGAGGCAGGCGATGGTGCTTTTGACGAGGGTGACTTTAATCATTTTTGCTTCTTCGGTTTTCTTAGCTGCTGCCATAATACCTCCTAGCCCTCGATATCCACGCCGCGAAGCTTGGCAATCTGGTCTGCGCTTCTGAGGCTGCAAAGACCTTCGAGGGTGGCTTTCGCACAGTTAATGGGATTGTTGGAGCCGATGGACTTGGTTCTGATGTCCTTCACGCCTGCAACTTCGAGTACCGCACGGACGGGGCCGCCCGCGATAACGCCGGTACCGGTTTCGGCAGGAAGGAGAATGACCTGACCGCGGCCGAACTTACCGATGGTTTGGTGAGGAATGGTGGTGTCCTTGAGAGCGATTGTGTACATGGAGCGTTTTGCAAGCTGGGTTGCTTTCTCGATTGCTTCGGGAACTTCCGCCGCTTTGCCCATGCCGAGACCGACTTTGCCGTTCTCGTCGCCGACGACTACGAGTGCGCTGAAACGCATGTTTCTGCCGCCCTTAACGACCTTCGTGACGCGGTTGACCGCAATCAGTTTTTTGGTGAGGCCGTCGCTCTCTTCTCTGTTTCTGTCGTTTCTTCTATTGTCGCGTTCTGCCATAATTCCTCCTAGAACTCAAGTCCGGCTTCTCTTGCGCCGGTGGCAAGTGCTTCAACTCTGCCGGTGTAGATGTAACCGCCGCGGTCGAACACGACTTGCTTGATGCCGAGTGCGAGGGCTTTCTTCGCAACTGCCTGACCGACTGCTTTTGCAGCTTCGCTCTTGCTGAGGTTTGCAACTTCTTTTGCAATTTCCTTTTCGAGAGTGGACGCGGCGCAAAGGGTGATGCCCTTGACATCGTCTATGACCTGAGCATAGATATGGTTGGTGCTTCTGTACACGCACAGTCTGGGACGTTCGGCGGTGCCGGAAACTTTCTTTCTGACTCTTGCGTGACGAATGACGCGGTCTGCGTTTTTATCTTTCTTCACTATCATAGTTTCACCTCTTATTTACCGGCGGTCTTGCCTTCCTTGCGGATGACGACCTCGTCCTTGTAGTGGATGCCGTAGCCGTGATAGGGTTCGACGGGTTTGGCTGCTTTGATGGTCGCCGCAGTCTGACCGACCTTTTGACGGTCGATACCCTTGACCACTATTTCCAGAGGGCCTGCCATTGCAAACGTAATACCTTCGGGAGCGTCGATTTCAACGGGATGGGAGAAACCGATGTTCATCGTGAGTTTGTTTGCGGTGGCGGTGACTTTGTAACCGACGCCGGAGACGACGAGGTTTTTCTCGAAGCCTTTGGTCACGCCCGTAACCATGTTGTTGATGAGAGCGCGATACAGACCGTGAAGCGCGCGATGGTCTTTGTCGTCGCTGTGACGCTTGACGAGGATGTGACCGTCTTCCACGACAACGTCGATGGAGGAATCAACTTTCTGGGTGAGGGTTCCGAGGGGACCTTTGACGGTGACGAGGTTGTCTTTGTTTTCGAACGTTACGCCTGCGGGCAACGCGATGGGTGCTCTACCTATACGAGACATAGTGACCTCCTTACCAGACGTAAGCGAGAACTTCGCCGCCGATGTGCTGTTCCCTTGCCTCTTTGTCGGTGATGATACCCTTGGAGGTGGAAAGGATGGCGATGCCCATACCGTTCAGAACCTTGGGGAGGTTATCGACACCCGCGTAAACGCGGAGACCGGGAGTGGAAACTCTTTTGAGGCCCGTCACGACTTTCTGTCCTTTGACGGGAGCGTACTTCAAGGTGATGAGGATATCGTTCTGAACAGCGTTCTCGACGATTTCGTAACCCTTGATGTAACCTTCCTTTACGAGTATGTCTGCTATTGCGACTTTGACTTTGCTGGCGGGAACGGTAACGGTCTCGTGCTTGGCAGTCAAAGCGTTTCTGATTCTTGTCAACATATCTGCAATGGGATCTGTCATATATGCCTCCTTACCAGCTTGCCTTCTTGACTCCGGGAATCTGACCTTTGTAGGCAAGATTTCTGAAGCAGACTCTGCAAATGCCGTATTTTCTCAGAACCGCGTGAGGACGACCGCAGATGCGGCAACGGGTGTACTCGCGGGTCGAGAACTTTTGTGGTCTTTGTTGTTTGTTTTTCATTGAAGTTTTGGCCATAAGTCTATCTCCTTACTTCGCAAAAGGCATACCCAGCAGTCTGAGCAGCTCGCGTGCTTCCTCGTCCGTCTTTGCGGTGGTGACGATGCAGATGTCGAATCCGCGCACTTTCTCGATTTGGTCGTAAGCGATTTCCGGGAAAATGAGCTGTTCCTTGACGCCGAGGGCGTAGTTTCCTCTGCCGTCGAAGGACTTTGCGGACACGCCGCGGAAGTCACGAACGCGGGGAAGCGCGATGGAGATGAACTTGTCGAGGAAGTCGTACATTCTCTCGCCGCGCAGAGTAACCTTTGCGCCGACGTTCATACCCTCTCTGACCTTGAAGTTCGCAACGCTCTTCTTGGCGGTGGTGATGACGGGCTTCTGACCTGCGATTTGCTTCAACTCTTCCACTGCGATGTTGAGGGATTTGCTGTTGTCTTTGCAATCACCGAGGCCCATGTTGAGCACGATTTTTTCCAGACGGGGAACTTCGTTGATGTTCTTGTAACCGAAATGCTTTACAAGAGCGGGCACAACCTCGTTCTGGTATTGTGCTCTCATTCTATATCTTTCAGCATTTTGATCGGTTGCAGTTGCTTTAGCAACCTGATTTTTCTTTTCTGCCACGATATTACCTCCGTGATATTAGTCTTTTTTCTCGGACTTTGCTGCGGATTTTTTCTTTGCCGCTTTCTTTGCAGCCTTCTTTGCAGAGGACTTCTTCTCGTCGAGAGAAGCGCCGCACTTGGCGCAGACGCGCACGGACTTGGTTTTGCCGTCGGCTTCCTCTTTGGTGTGGCGGACTCTCACGACCGCGCCGCAAGCGTCACAGATGTGCATGACGTTGCTGCTGTCGATTGCGCCTTCCTGTTTGAGGATACCGCCCTTGTCCTGAGCGTTTCTCGGCTTTTTGCTCTTGGAAATGATATTGACGCCTTCGACATAGATTCTGCCGCTGTCGGGATTGACTGCGAGAACCTTGCCGGCCTTGCCTTTATCTTTACCTGCGATAACCATGACGTTATCGCCCTTTCTAACATTCAGATTTGCCATTTTGTCCTCCTACAGCACTTCGGGGGCGAGAGAGATTATCTTCATATAATCTTTGTCGCGCAGTTCTCTTGCGATTGGCCCGAAGATACGGGTACCCTGAGGTTGTTTCTGGTTGTCGATGATGACCGCTGCATTGTCGTCGAACTTGATGTAGCTGCCGTCGGCACGCTGAATACCCATGTGAGTACGGACGATAACCGCCTTGACGACGTCGCCTTTCTTGACTTTGCCGCCGGGAATGGCACTCTTGACGGACGCGACGATTACGTCACCGATGTTTCCGCTTCTGCGGAAAGAACCGCCGAGAACTCTGATACACATAATTTCTTTTGCTCCGCTGTTGTCAGCGACTTTAAGCCTTGTTTGTGGTTGTATCATGATGCCCTCCTTATTTCGCCTTCTCGATTATCTCGACGAGGCGCCAGCATTTCTCTTTGGAAAGCGGACGGGTTTCCGCCACCAGAACTTTGTCGCCGATACCGCATTCGTTCTTTTCGTCATGCGCTTTCAGCTTCTTGGTGCGGCTGATTATTTTCTTGTACAGGGGGTGTTTGACGCGTTCGGTGATGGCAACGACGATAGTCTTGTCCATCTTATCGCTCACGACGATACCCACTCTTTCTTTTCTGAGATTTCTTTCCATAGTGTCCTCCGATTATCAGCCCTTGTTCTCGTCATCTTTTGCGCGAGCGAGCTCTCTCTGACGGATGACGGTCTTGACGCGAGCGATGTCACGTCTGGTTTCGACCAGAACCATGGGGTTGGTCAGCTGATTGGTGGCGTTCTTGAAGCGGAGGAAGAAGAGTTCCGACTTCAATTCGTTGAGCTTGTTCTGAAGCTCTTTATCGGTCATTTCCAAAACTTGTTTAGATTTCATTGTTCACCGCCTTCGGCAACCATATCCGCTTTTGCGACGCACTTGCACTTTACGGGCAGTTTGTGCATAGCGAGACGGAGTGCCTCTTTTGCTATTGCTTCGTCAACGCCTGCGATTTCGAACATCACGCGGCCGGGTTTGACGACTGCAACCCAGTATTCGGGAGAACCTTTACCGCTACCCATACGGGTTTCAGCGGGTTTCTTGGTGACGGGTTTGTGGGGGAAGATGTCCACCCAGACCTGACCGCCACGACGGATATATCTGGTCATTGCGACACGGGCTGCTTCGATTTGGTTGGAGGTGATCCAGCCGGGCTCGGTTGCGACAAGGCCGTATTCGCCGTAAGCGATGACGTTGCCTTTGTTTGCCTTGCCCTTCATTCTTCCACGGAATTGACGGCGTCTTTTAACGCGTTTAGGCATCAACATTATTGATTTCCTCCTTCCAAGGGATTTTTGCCAAGGACTTCGCCCTTGTAGATCCAGCATTTGACGCCGATTGCGCCGAACGTGGTGTGTGCCGTGGCTACGCCGTATTCGATGTCGGCACGGAGAGTCTGAAGAGGAATGGAACCTTCGTGATAGCTTTCGCTTCTCGCGATTTCCGCTCCGTCAAGTCTACCGGAGACCATCGTCTTGACGCCTTTGGCACCCGCTTTGAGGGCTCTTGCCATGGCCTGTTTCATGCTGCGGCGGAAAGAAGCTCTGTTTTCGAGTTGTTTCGCGATGGATTCGGCAACGAGTTGAGCGTCTGCATCGGGATGTTTGACTTCCATGATGTTGATGCTGACTTTTTTGCCTGCCGTCGTGAGTTTCTGGACTTCTTTCATGATTTCTTCAACGCCTGCTCCGCCCTTTCCGATGAGGACTGCGGGACGTGCGGTGTAGATGCCCACAACAACTTTGTCTGCCGCTCTCTCGATGGTGATTTTGGAGATTGCGGTGTCATAGTATTTCTTTTTGATGAATTTGCGGATTTTGTCATCCTCGACGAGGTTATCGGCAAAATGTTTCTTGTCGGCATACCACTTGGCTTCCCAGGGTTTGATGACGCCGATTCTGAGTCCGTTCGGATCTACTTTCTGTCCCATTTTAACCTCCTTTATGCGTTTGCACTGTCAAGAATGACCGTGATGTGACTGGTGCGTTTGTTGATGCGGAATGCTCTGCCTTGCGCTCTGGGCATAATGCGTTTGAGCGTGGGTCCCTCGTTCGCGTAGCACTCTGCGATGACCAGATCGTTTCTGGAAAGATTCTGGTTGTTTTCCGCGTTTGCGGCTGCGCTGTTGACGAGTTTGTAGAGGATTTCGCTTGCAGCTTTGGGGGTGTTTTCCAAAATCGCGAGAGCTTCGACGACGGATTTACCCTTGATGATGTCCAGCACTATTCTGACCTTGAAGGGAGAAATTCTGACAAACTTTGCCGTTGCTCTCGGTCTGTTGTCCGCCTTTGCCTGACGGTCGAGAGCCTTTTGTTTACTTCTTGTAGCCATACTTCCTCCTATTACTTCTTACCGGTGGTCTTGTCGCCCGCGTGACCTCTGAAAGTACGCGTGGGAGAGAACTCGCCGAGTTTGCATCCGACCATATCTTCCGTAATATAGACGGGCACGTGTTGACGTCCGTTGTGGACGGCGATGGTGTGACCGACCATTTCGGGGAAGATTGTCGAGGAACGGGACCAGGTCTTTACGGGACGGATGTCGCCGCTCTCGTTCATAGCAATGATTCTTTTCATAAGCCTTTCTTCAACATAAGGCCCTTTCTTAACGCTTCTACTCATTTAATCCTCCCTAGTTCACACGCTTGATGATGAACTTGCTGGAAATGTTCTTCTTCTTTCTGGTCTTGTAACCCAGAGTCGGTTTACCCCAAGGAGTAACAGGGGTGGGCATACCGATAGGAGATTTGCCTTCGCCGCCGCCGTGGGGGTGATCGCAGGGGTTCATGACGACGCCGCGGACGGTGGGACGAATGCCCATGTGACGGGTTTTACCCGCTTTACCGACGCGGACGATTTCGTGATCGAGGTTACCGACCTGACCGACCGTCGCTCTGCAACGTGCGAGAACGTATCTCATTTCGCCGCTGGGCATTCGCAGGGTTGCGTATCTGCCTTCTTTTGCCATGAGCTGTGCGGAGTTGCCCGCCGCTCTTGCAATCTGACCGCCCTTACCGGGTTGCAGCTCGATGTTGTGAACCATCGTACCGACGGGGATAGCCGAAAGAGGAAGCGCGTTGCCGACTTTGATATCGACTTCGTCGCCGCTCACGACGGTGTCGCCGACGCTGAGACCGAGAGGTGCGAGAATGTATCTCTTTTCGCCGTCCGCGTAATAAAGCAGTGCGATGTTAGCGGAACGGTTGGGGTCATACTGAATGGATGCGACTTTCGCGGGGATGTTGTCCTTGTTGCGTTTGAAGTCGATGACTCTGTATTTGGTTCTGTTGCCGCCGCCGATGTGACGAACGGTGATTCTGCCCATGGAGTTTCTTCCGCCGGTCTTGTTCTTGGAAACGAGCAAAGAACGTTCGGGAGTGGTGGAAGTGATTTCCTCAAAGGCGGACACCGTCATAAAACGACGTGCGGGAGATGTAGGTTTATATTTCTTAATAGCCATAATCCGATTCTCCTTATGCCAAGCTCTCGAAGAACTCGATTGCCTTGCTGTCGGCGGTCAGAGTGACGATAGCCTTTTTGAAGGAAGAAGTTCTGCCCTCGTGGCGTCCCATTCTCTTGACTTTGCCGTCATAGTTGGAAGTGTTGACTTTTGCGACCTTCACGCCGAAGATTTCCTCTACCGCAGCCTTGATTTGGGTTTTGTTTGCGGATTTGAGAACTTTGAAGGTGTATCTCTTTTCGGGGATACCGTCATAGCTCTTTTCGGAAAGGACGGGCGAAATGATGATATCGTATGCTGTCATTGTGCTGCCTCCTCGAGTTTCTTGATTGCACCCTTGGTGATAACGAGGTTGCGGGTGGCAACGATGTCGTACACGTTGAGCAGTCTGACTTCTTCGAGAGAAACGGTGGGAATGTTCTTGCTCGCGCGGAGCGCCATTTCATCGTACTCTTCGACGACGAACAGAGTCTTGCCGTTGAGTTTGAGTGCTTCGACCGCTTCGGCAACGAGTTTGGTTTTGGGTTCGGCAAGCGCGAACTTGTCGAGCACGACCACTTGTTCCTGACGGATTTTCTCGGAAAGTGCGGAATAGAACGCCGCCTTTCTCATGCTCTTGTTGACTTTCTGGGAGAAGTCGCGGGGTTTCTTTGCGAAAACAACGCCGCCGCCCACATAGTGAGGAGCAACGATGCTGCCCTGACGAGCGCGACCGGTACCCTTCTGACGATAGGGTTTTGCGCCGCCGCCGCGGACTTCGCTTCTGGTGAGAGCGCTCATGGTACCCTGACGTTTGTTGGCGAGCTGCGCAACTACGACCTGATGAATGAGAGCCTCGTTATATTCGCATCCGAAGACGGAATCGCTGACTTCGATGGTTCCGGCGGATTTGCCGGTCATATTAAAAACTTTCAGTTTCATATCTACCTCCGACTAACCCTTGATGGAATCTTTGACGACTACCACTCCACCCTTCGGGCCGGGGATTGCGCCTTTGATGAGCAACAGGTTTCTCGCCTTGTCGACTCTTGCGACGGTGAGATTCTGTACCGTAACCTTCTCATGTCCCCACTGGCCGGGCATATGCTTGTTTTTGAAGACTCTGGAAGGAGAAGAGCACGCGCCCATGGAGCCTACGCCTCTGTGATAACCGGAGCCGTGAGCCATAGGTCCTCTGTGCTGGTTCCATCTCTGGATGACGCCCGAAAAACCGTGACCTTTGGAAGTACCGGTGACGTCGACTTTGTCGCCTTCGTTGAACATGTCGCAGGTCAGTTCCTGTCCGAGCGCGTAGGCTGCACAGTTTGCGAAACGGAGTTCACGGAGATAACGTTTGACTTCGACGCCGGCTTTCTTGAAGTGACCGGCAACGGGTTTGTTTACTCTTGTTTCTTTGATAGAGCCGAATCCGACTTGTACGGCTTCGTATCCGTCGTTTTCTTTGGTCTTGATTTGCACAACGGTGCAGGGGCCCGCTTCGACGACGGTGACGGGGATAACCTTGCCGTCAGCCGTGAAAATCTGGCTCATTCCGAGTTTTTTTCCGATGATTGCTTTATCCATGTAAAGTTCATCCTCCTTTTATTTTCCGTCAGAGCTTGATGGAAATATCAACGCCGGCAGGAAGGTCGAGCTTCATGAGAGAGTCGACGGTCTTGGAAGTGGGGTTGAATATGTCGATCAAACGCTTGTGTGTTCTGAGTTCGAACTGCTCGCGGCTGTCTTTGTACTTGTGGGTAGCACGCAAAATGGTGACTATTTCCTTCTCGGTGGGAAGGGGGATAGGACCGGAAACCTTGGTACCCGTCTTCTTCACAGTCTCAACGATTTTCTCTGCGGAGAGGTCGATGAGGTTGTGGTCGTAAGCCTTGAGCTTGATTCTGATTTTTTGTCCAGCCATTATATTAGCCTCCTGATATAACACTTGTCCGTGTGTGTCTTATATTTTCAACCCGCCGAAAACGGCGGCAAAAAGCGCGTGTCGCAGGGACACAGCGTGACTATGATATAATTTTGGAAAATCTTTGTCAAGCAAAATTACGCGGAAATTTCGCGGAATTTATAATATGTATTAAAAATATACGTTCCTACAATATATAGTATAAATATAATAGGCAAAACCGCCCTTACGCTCCCCTCACCGCCCTTGCGAAAATACTGTTCCTAGCAATACGCAAAGCCGATATCGGAGCAACAAAAAATTATGAGCAACACCGACTTATGCCCTTATACCCTCTTGCTTTAACACTCACGCGTACGCGTACCTAAATTTATACATATTCCGCCAACGCAGTGCAATAGCCGCTGTACCTAAGTTCAAATCTGTATTTCCTGCCGTCTATTTCTTGAATGAATACAAAACCCGTACTAACGTTATTTTGAGTTGGGTGAAGCTGCGAAGGCGGATAATAGTCGACGCGTATGTTATTCTTGTTTGTAAAACTCATCATTGCTGCTTGCTCTTCTGAGGGTTTAAGTTTTAGGTCGGCAGCCAATGAATATCGCGGGATAAGCTCCGACGGCATCTTCCCTAGCGTACCCGTAAAGTTCGTTTCATTCAAAGAAACAATGATTTTATCGCCAAGAAGTTCTACAAATTTCTGAACTGCATAAATTTTTTGGTTCTCCCCTGTATAATGCTTTAATTCATACAGGTCTTCAAGCACAGGATGTGTTTCTTGGTCTTGCCAATATGTATCACTCCAAATATCCGTTTCCGTTCGCAGATAAGTATAGGTTTCGATAAACTTGTCCGTACGGTAACGCTCGAAATCGCTGATTTCTTCCTCGCCCTGTTTTCCGCACGCAACGAACGATATCAAGCACGCACAAAGCATCAAAGCCGTCAACATTGCTACAAAAATTTTTTTCTTCATTCTCTTCCCCGGACACAATGTTTATCTTCTTAAACTATAAACACATTTGAATGCCTGTTTGTCCAACCTTAGCAATAAACAAATCAATTTTTTACGCAATCAGGGACGGAGCTAACATTTATTTTTTTATGCATATAAAGCAAAATACCGTTTTGCATTTTTACCATAAATATCCACTAAATACTAGCTTTTCAATACAATCACCTCCATAATTTTCTGCAATGGGGACGGAGCAATTTTGCAGAATTTAATCATTTTTGCTCCGTCCCCATTGCAGAAAAACTATTTTTATCCGAACATAAAAACTCCGCCGACGGGCGGAGTTCTCGTTTCAAGTGGCACGCTCACTTTTGCAGTGACGGTTACTTCATTTTTTCCTGCTTTATCTTTTTGTCGACTACGTGGCGCTTTTCGAGTTCGCCCGTGACGTCCCTCAAAGATATGCCCATTTCAACCATGAGCACCATTACGTGATAAGCAAGGTCGGCGATCTCGAATACCGTTTCTTCCTTACTGCCGCCTTTACCCGCGACGATGACTTCCGTGCTCTCTTCTCCTACCTTCTTCAAAATTTTGTCTATTCCTTTGTCGAAAAGGTAAGTCGTGTACGACCCTTCTTTGGGATTGGTTTTTCTTCCCTTGATAAGCTCGTAAAGCGCGTCGTAAGAAAACTGCTTGTAATCTTCCGACACCCATACGGCGTTGTGGAAACAACTCTCCTCACCCGTGTGGCATGCGGGACCGTCTTTGACGACTTCCACCGTCAACGCGTCCAGGTCGCAGTCCGCAATGATTGCCACGATGTGCTGATAGTTGCCGCTCGTTTCGCCTTTGAGCCAAAGCTGTTTGCGCGAACGGCTGTAAAAACAAGTCAGTCCTTTCTGCATGCTGATTGCAAGGCTTTCGCGGTTCATGTACGCAAGTGTCAGCACCTCTTTTGTGAAATGGTCCACTACCACCGCTGGTATCAGTCCGTTGCTGTCAAATTTGAGTTCGTCGACGCTAATCATAGTTTATCTCCGTATTTTGTTATATTAAATCCTGTTTTCGATATTTTTCTTTATGAGCGCAAGCACATTGCGCGCAATCGGAATAAGTCCGATTTTCAGTTTATGCGCATCGGCACGCCCTGGTCAGCAAGATATTTTTTCAGTTGTTTGATGTCCACTATTCCCGTATGGAAAATGCCTGCGGCAAGCCCTGCGTCCACGCCTTCGACCTTGCGGAAAAGTTCCGCAAAATGCTCGGCGCATCCCGCGCCGCCGGACGCTATAACGGGTATGTGCACCTTATCGCAAACGGCAGAAAGCATTTCAAGGTCGAATCCGCCGCGCACGCCGTCGGTGTCTATGCTGTTGAGCACAATCTCACCCGCGCCTTCTTCCTGTCCGCGGTACGCCCATTCTACGGCGTCAATCCCGGTAGGCACACGTCCGCCTTTTGAGAACACCTCGAACCGTCCGTCCACGCGCTTTGCGTCGATGGACAGCACTACGCACTGGTTTCCGTATTTCGTTGCGGCTTGCCCCACAATATCGGGGTTTGCGATTGCGCCCGAGTTGACGCTAACCTTGTCCGCGCCGCATTTCAGCACTCTGTCAAAGTCCTCTATGCCGTTTATGCCGCCGCCCACGGTCAGCGGAATGAAAACTTCCGACGCAACCGCCGTCAACGTATCGGCAAACAGTTTTCTGCCCGCGAACGACGCCGTAATGTCGTAAAACACGAGTTCGTCCGCACCCGACTTGTTGTAAAACCGCGCAAGGTCGACGGGGTCGGCTATATCCTGCAACCCTTGAAAGTTGGTGCCTTTCACCACTCTGCCGTCCTTGACGTCAAGGCACGGAATAATTCTTTTGGCTAACATTTTCCCTCCCCGACCGCGGCAAGCGCAACTTCGAGCGGCAGCGCGCCCGAATACATCGCCTTTCCGAGTATTGCTCCGTATATTCCCATTTCTTTCAACGCTTTGAGTTCGTCCGCACGGGTTATACCGCCCGACGCCACGATTTTCAACCCTTTCAGACCGCTCAATTTCTCGTAAGCCTGCAAGTTGGTGCCTGCAAGCATACCGTCACGCGATATGTCCGTATAAATCACGCAATCAACGCCCGAGTCACGCAGATATTCGCAGAACTCAAACGAGTTTATGTCAGTTACCGTTTTCCAGCCGTGAATTGCAACTTTGCCGTCCTTGGCGTCTACGCCGACCGCGATTTTGTCCCCGAACCTTTTAACTGCCCTCAACACGAAATCGGGTTGTTCGACAGCCACTGTTCCGAGAATAACTCTGCCCGCGCCTGCTTCGATATACTGTTCTATTCTCTTTGCGTCGCGTATTCCGCCGCCGACTTCGAGAAACATTCCGAGTTTGGACGCAACTTCCGAAATGACGCCCGCGTTCACGGGTACGCCCTCCAACGCTCCGTCAAGGTCGACCATATGAATGTTTTTTGCCCCGAGTTTGACAAAACTTTCCGCTGTGGCAAAAGGGTTGTCACCGTATACCGTCATTCTGTCGTAGTCGCCTTCGGTAAGTCTTACGACTTTGGCACCGCGCAAATCTATTGCAGGAAACAATTCCATATTTACCTCCCTTCGCCCGCGCACGTGCCGCACAAGCTATCTTTGCAAGCCTTTCTTTCGTCCACGCCTGTGCTCGTTCCGTTTGCTCCCTTGCCTGCGGCTACGCTGTATTCGTCGCAAAGCTCCCCGAACGCTCTTAGAATGTTAAGCCCCGTGTCCCCGCTTTTTTCGGGGTGGAACTGCGTTCCGAACACGTTTCCCTTTGCCACTACTCCCGTAACGGAAACGCCGTATTCGCTTGTCGCCGCAACGTCATCGTCGCAATCGGTCGCATAATAGGAATGCACGTAGTAAACGTAATCGCCATTTTTGATATATTTGAAAAGCGGACAATCTTTCACTATGTCGAGCGAATTCCAGCCCATATGCGGAACTTTCATTCCCGCTGGCAAATCGAAAGGAACGACGTTACCTTTGATAAACCCGAGCCCCTCGTGTTCTCCGTATTCGAAACTCTTGTCAAAGAGCATCTGCATACCGAGACAAATGCCGAGGAAAGGCTTGCACTTTCGCGCTTCTTCGCACAAAACGGGTTCCAGTCCCGTTGCGCGCAACTTTTCGCGCGCATCGCCGAACGCGCCGACACCGGGGAGTATAATCCCGTCTGCCCGTCGCAACACGTCGGCGTCGGAAGTCACCACCGTGTCGAGCCCGATGTATTTCAGCGAGCAAACCAACGAAAAGAGGTTGCCCACTCCATAATCGACTACCGCTATCATATCACAGAATTCCTTTTGTGGTCGGAAGTTTGTCGGCGTTTGCGGCGTCCACCGAGCACGCCTGCGCCACCGCTCTGCCGAAAGCCTTGAAAATGCCCTCGACAATGTGATGTATGTTTGTGCCGTAAAGTTTCTTTATGTGCAACGTGACGTTTGCAGACCTGACGAACGCCGCAAAAAACTCCTGCACGAGTTCGGTGTCGAGGTCGCCCACCTTGTATTCGTCGGGGAAAACCACGTCAAAGTTGAGATAACTTCTTCCGCTGAAATCGAGAGCGCAAAGAATGAGCGCTTCGTCCATAGGCAGTATCACGTCACCGTAACGGCGAATACCTTTCTTATCGCCGAGCGCCTCGGAAAACGCCTTGCCGAGGCAAATGCCGACGTCTTCCGCGGAATGGTGAAAATCCACTTCCTTGTCTCCGCGGCATACCATATCGAGGTCGAAAGAGCCGTGCCGCGTAAACTGTTCCAGCATATGGTCGAAGAAATGACTTCCCGAAGACACGTTGTACTTTCCTTCGCCGTCGACAACGAGAGTAAGATTGATGTCCGTTTCGGTTGTTTTTCTCACAATTTGCGATTTTCTCATATTCCTTTCTCCTTGATAATCTGTTTGATTGCGTCGGTCAATGCGTCGTTCTGTTCCTTGGAACCCACTGTAATTCTGACGTAGGGTTTCAGGGCTTCGTCACTGAGGAAACGCACCAGCACGCCCTTTTCTTTGAGTGCAAGATACAGCTCCTTGCCGCCGATTTTCGGGTGCGCCGCAAGCACGAAGTTCGCAAGCGACGGCGTGACGAAAAACCCGAGTTCCGCAAGCGTCTTTTTAAGTCTTTCGCGTTCCGCTTTAACCGCAGACGTCGTAATTTCGAAATACTCTTCATCAGAAATCGCCGCCGCTCCCGCAAGTATGCTAAGTCGGTTGAGATTATAAGGATTGAAACTGAACTTCATTTTGTTCAAATCCTCGACAATAGCCTCCGACGCTATTGCAAATCCCACTCTGCCGCCCGCAAGCTGTCGCGACTTCGACATAGTCTGAACAACAATCAGGTTGTCGAAATCGTCAAGGAGCCCGAGCGCGCTCTCTCCGCCGAAATCGCAATACGCTTCATCTATTATGACCAAACGGTCTTTATCGGCAGAAAGCAGGGTTTTTATATCGGAAACAGGCAGATAAATTCCGGTTTGCGCGTTGGGATTGGCAATCGTGATATTGTCTTTTATACCCTCGAACGCTTTTACGTCAATCGAGAAATCTTTGCGAAGCGGCACGGAATTGAACTTTATTCCGAATATTTCGCAGAATACGGGATAGAACCCGTAACCGATTTCGGGGCAAGCCATTCCCTTGTCCTTTCCGCAAAACGCCTGAAAACAAAATGCCAGAACTTCGTCCGAGCCGTTGCCGACAAACACCTGCGACGGTTTTATGCCTTTGCCTCCGCCCTCGCGCGAAATTCTGTCGAAACGCGTTGCAATCGCGTCAACCAAAACTTTTGCCGTGGGGTCGGAATAGAGGTTGAGTTTTGCCACCTCTTCACCGTTCAACGCGGCAAGCACGGCGGGCGACGGGGGAAAAGGCGACTCGTTTGTATTCAGTTTGACATATCTTTTGTCCTGCGGCTGTTCGCCCGGAACGTACGGTTTCATTGCCGCATATCTTTCGTCCAGAAATCTGCTCATTTTCTTCTTGCCTCCGCCGAGCGTGCGTGTGCCGTAAGACCCTCGCTTTCGGCAAACATAACTATATCGTTTATTGCGCTGTCGATACCTTCCGCAGTATAGCAGATGTACGACGATTTTTTGACAAAATCGTCAACGGACAACGGCGATGAAAACCTTGCACTGCCGCCCGTCGGCAACGTGTGATTGGGACCTGCATAATAGTCGCCCGCAGCTTCGGGGGTGTTGTGTCCCATAAATATCGATCCCGCGTTTTTCACCATAGGCAAAAGCGCAAACGGGTTTTCGACGCAGAGCTCGAGGTGTTCGGGCGCAATTTCGTTGCTGATTTCGACGACCTTTTCGATACTGTCCGCAACTATGATTTTTCCGCAGTTGTCGATTGACGCGCGGGCTATTTCGCGGCGGGGAAGTTTTTCGAGTTGTATCTCTATCTGCTCTGCCACGTCATTTGCAAGGGTTTTGTCGTCGGTTACCAGAACCGCGCTTGCAAGTTTGTCGTGTTCAGCCTGCGAAAGCATATCCGCGGCGACGGTTTCCGCCTTTGCGGAACTGTCGGCAATGACGAGTATTTCGCTGGGACCCGCCACCATGTCGATGCCCACTGTGCCGAAAACTTCCTTTTTTGCAAGCGCCACAAAAATGTTGCCGGGACCCGTGATTTTGTCCACTCTCGGCACGCTTTCCGTTCCGTACGCAAGAGCCGCAACCGCTCCCGCTCCGCCGATTTTGAATATTCTGTCAACCCCCGCAAGTTTTGCCGCGGCAAGAATTTCGTCGCGGATTTTGCCTTGCTTGTCGGGAGGAGTCGTCATTAAGATTTCACCGACTCCCGCGACCTTGGCGGGGATTGCGTTCATAAGCACAGTACTAGGATAACTTGCCGTTCCGCCCGGGACGTAAATTCCGACTTTGGCAATGGGTGTATATTTCTGTCCTAGAATTGTTCCGTCGGGACGTTTCATCTCGAAACCGTCTTTCAACTGCATTGTATGGAACTCGCGAATGTTGTTCGCCGCGCGTTCGAGCATTGCTTTGTACTCGTCCGATACGCGCGCCCACGCGCTTTCCATTTCTTCCTTGGAAACTTCGAGTTCCGCAAGCGCGACTTTGTCGAACTTTTCTGCGTAAAACCTCAGCGCCGCGTCACCCTCTGCACGGACTTTGGCAATAATCTCGCGCACCGCGCCTTCGTATTCACCGTAGTCCTCTATCCTTCTGCTCAAAAAGTCGGAGGCTTGAAGATTTTTTATATCCAGTATCTTTATCATAATTTTACCTCACCGAGCCTTTTCACAATCTCGTTGATTTCCTTTTCCTTGAACTTGTACGCCGCTTTGCCTGCTATCAGCCTTGCGCTGACGGGGAAAATCCTCTCAAAAACCTTCAAGTGGTTTTCTTTGAGCGTGGTTCCCGTTTCGACAATGTCGACGATTACGTCGGACATACCGAGCAGCGGTGCAAGTTCGATTGAGCCGTAAAGTTTGATGACCTCGATTTCGCGGTTGGTATCCATATAGTACTTGCGCGCGATGTTGGGGAATTTGGTCGCCACAACAACGGGACGGCTGTTATCTTCTGCATAATCCTCTTTTGCCGCAACGCACATTGTACATTTGCCTATGCCGAGGTCGAGAAGTTCGTATACGTCCGCGCCGCTTTCAAGCAGTATGTCTTTGCCAACAACGCCTATATCCGCCGCGCCGTATTCGACGTAAATGGGAACGTCGGACGGCTTGACGAGAAAATATCTTACTCCGCTTTCGGGATTTTCGAAGACGAGTTTTCTGCTCTCGTCCATAAGTTCGCTTACGGTGTAGCCGCTCTGTTCGAGAAGTTTGTAGGCTTTGTTTCCGAGTCTGCCTTTGGGAAGTGCGATACTTATCATATCATTTCCTCCTTTCTGCCCGAACGGGGGTAATAGGTGTTGAGGTCGCCGAGCGACAGCGCAAAGCCCATGGCACCGATATCTTTACCGATTTTTGCAAGCAGTCCGTCGTAACGTCCGCCCGACAGTATGGCTTTCGGAACGCGTTCGACATACCCCTGAAAAATTATACCGTTGTAGTAGTCGATGTCGTTCAACACGCTGAAATCCAATCTGACTTTGTCCTTGAACGGAGTGTCTGCAAACGTATCGTAAATCTGTCCGAGTTCGCCGACTGCCTTTTCGGTTTCGGCGTTGCCGACAAGGGAGCGCGCAAGTTCGAGTGCAGAAGCAAAATCCGTGTTCCCGCCCGCTAACGCCGCAAGTTTGTTTGCCGACTCGTCGTCTATACCGCCCGCCGCGGACTTTATATCGTGAGCGTTTTTGGAACGCAGACATTCGAGAACGGCTTTCTTTTCCGTCGGGTTCTGAACGCCGCACAGTTCGAGCATTCCCGTAATGAACCCCATATGCGAAACCGCAAATACGAAGTTTTCGTCAATGGCACTCAGTGACTTCACGGCAAGACGGCATATGTCGACCGAAGTCGCGGTGTCCGAACTGCCTATGCATTCCAGCCCCATCTGGTTGATTTCCTTGAACTCCTGCCCGCCGCGTTCCGTGCGATAGACGCTTTCGCGATAATACAGTTTTTCGCATTTGCCGTCGGCAATTCGCGCATTTTTAACAATGCTGAGCGTCACGTCGGGTTTTAGCGCCATAAGCTTGCCGCCGAATCCCTGGAAAGTCAAAACGGACTCGCTGCCGAGAAAATTCTTGTTGTCGAGATAAAGCGAATACTCCTCGAACTTGCGCATCTTGTAAAGACTGTAGCCGTTGTCTTCATAGAGTTTTCCGAGTTCGAGAAAAGTCCGCTCGTCTTTCGGCAAAGTGCAAGTGTCAATCAACATCTTTGTTTTCCTCCGCTTTCTCTTCGACCATAAGGGATTTGAGCACTTTGCTGTATCCGCCGCTGCCGTGCTGAATGCACCTTGATACGCGGCTTAACGTCGCGGACGATATATCCGTTTTTTCAATGATGCGATTGTAAGTATCTCCACCGAGCAAAAGCTGCGCGCACTCTACGCGCTGTTCCATCTTCTCTATCTCCGCATATGTGCAGAGGTCTTCGAAAAATGCGCGGAACTCGTCTTCCGTTCTGAGCTTGGAGAGTACTTCGAACAATTTCATAGTCATAAAAAACTCCTTGGCAAAATCCGTAAGGATATTTACCTGCATATTATACATTCACGCTTTAAAGTTGTAAAGTGTTTGAATAAAAATTTCTTTAACAATTTAATTCGGTAAAGCAGGAATAAGAATAAACAAAGTCTAAATTCTGCGCGCGCGACATAATGTAATATGCGAGATATAATGCGAGGTGTAAAATGGCATTTCAGAAAGTTATAATTGTTATGAGCGGGGGCGGAAACACGGGACTTGTAAAACTGTCGGGAAGTTTCGACGGGCTGAACAAGGTCAAATGCGAATGCAGATGCCCGCTCACGGGAACGGAATCCAAACTGTATATAATCGCAGACGAAGTTACAGAAATCACGGTTGACAGTTCGGATAAGACGTTTGAAGTGCCGATTGCGGCAAAATCCGATATTGCGTGTCTGTTGTCGACAGGCGGCAGAACGCTTACGGGAAGTTCGGGCGGACGCGCCGACAGGCGGCAACTCGAAGGCAGAATAGACCTGTATAAACGCGAAAGAAACAAGCAGCTCAAAGAAAAGAAGGACGCCGAACTCCGAGCCCGCGAAAAGGAAAGAAAGGAACGCGAAGCCGCAAAAGAGGCGGCGTATGCAGAAGAAAAAGCGGCAAGGCATGACGACGATATATCGGGAAAAGAACAAATCGCACAAGCCGCAAGCGACCGTTGCAACACGGAAACAGCGTCTCAAAGGGATATGCGATACGATGGAAACAACTCTTATGCGCGCAGAGCAAACGCATTCGCCGATACGGATACGGCAAAGACCGCCGACAACTCGTATGTCGGAAGCGTGTTGCAGGACGGTATAACCTACGACGGCACAAACTTCTATCAGGCAGTCAAACCGCAACTCGACGAAATGTTTGTGCGCTACCCTGCCGAACAAAGGCTGAACTCAATCGTTCCTAACAGCAAATGGGTGCGTATCGACGTCGACGGCGACGATTACTACGTGGTCGGGATACTTTACGATTTGTCGCAACCGACGTTTATTTGTTACGGCATACCGGGCGTCAGAAATGTCGCACCGCCCTCGGAAATCGCGGACGTCAGCGTGTGGCTGCCGCTTGACAACGCGCACCCCGACGGCGCAGGTTTTTGGGTGATATATCAATCCGCGCACAACGGCAAGTGCATAAAATAATTCGCTAAAAAAGCTACGCCACTTAAAACCGCATTCCGAAATAAGGCACTCGGTAACGGCGAACAAAAAAACGCAATAAACACCGCCACTGATTAAAATCGGTCAAATTACGGGGCACAGCATAAAACAATGATATAAAAATTGTAAAAGACAAACAAAAAAAGCCGCTCAGCGGCTTTTTTCTATTTCGTGGGAAAGTCTGACGTAATCGTCAAGCGAAAGCGCCTCTCCGCGTACCATTGGCGAAAATCCAGCGTTTTCCAGAATTCTCGCTCCGTCGGCTTTGGAAATGCCGAACGCAGATTGCAAGTTGTTTGCAAGCGTTTTGCGGCGCATTGCAAATGCCGCACGCACAAGTTTCTTGATTGCGGCTATATTTTCGCCCGCAAGCCTATCGGCAACTTTGTCAATGCGCACCACCGCGCTGTCGACATTCGGAGCGGGACGGAACATATTTCGATTGACGATGCGCGTGACTTCGACATCTCCGAACATTCTCACGGCAAGCGTTATTGCGGAGTAATCCGCGCTGCCGCATTCGGCTCGCAGTCTGTCCGCCACTTCTTTCTGCACCATAACCGTGAGCGAAGTCACGTCCAGCCCGCTTTCAATAAATCTCATAATAAGCGGCGTCGTGATATAGTACGGCAGATTTGCCACCACTTTGAAACTTCCCTGCCCGATAATCTCTTTCAGTTCCTCGTCCGACGTTTTCAGTACGTCGCGGAAAATGACTTCGACGTTGTCAATACCTTGCAGAGAAAGCGACAGTATGCTTTGCAGATTTTTGTCGACTTCGAAAGAATAAACCTTTTTTGCGCGAAGGGCAAGACGTGACGTGAGCGTTCCCGCACCCGTGCCGACTTCGACCACGGTATCGTCCTCGGTAACACCGCTGTCGGTCACGATTGCGTCGAGCAAATTGGTATCGAAAATAAAGTTCTGTCCCAACGCTTTGTTGAATCGGAATCCCGCGGCTTTTATCAAATCGGCAATATTTCTGTTTTCCATAAATTTCCTTTCGGGTGGAAGTATAATGCGGCGCGGTCTGCGCAAATTAAGAGCGTACCAAAGACAAAAAGTCGAAGTACAAAAGATGCGCGGACGCTCGTCCGCCTGATAAAAGCAGGAGCCGCAAACAAGTTTTCCGTCTTCTGCTTTCATCGCCGACAACGGAGCAATCCGAAGTCATAAAGGGAGTGAACCACGTTCACTCCTTTTCAATTTCAATATTCGTCGTCTTCGTGAACGGTCGCGCGCACGCGGTATTTGGCACCGACGGACTCCGCAACATTTCTGCACGCTTCGATTTCTTCTTCGCCTATGCAATCCACAACGCTCATTGCCGTATCTATGCCCGCCTCAACGCACTGCGCGGTGAACTTCAACATAGCGTAAAATCCCTCTTCTCCGAACTCGCTGTGACAAATGCTCTGATACTTTTCGGCGTTGCTTGCGTTCAGCGAAACGGAAATGTGGTCGATAACGGGCGCAAGTATTTCCGCCGCATTGTCGCAACCGTTTATTAGGTTAGCCTGCCCGTTGGTGTTGATACGCGTGACCGCGCCTCTCGATTTCAGATACTTTGCGACTTCGACCAGCACGGACAAAGCACAGGTGGGTTCTCCGAACCCGCAGAACACGACTTCGCGGTACACCGACAAATCGCGTTTGGCAAGTTCGCTCATCACCTGCTCCGCAGTCGGGTCCTCGTCCAGCCACAACCCGTTGCCGTTTACTCCGTCCTTGATGTTGCGTATGCAGAAATCGCAACTGTTCGAGCAGTTGTTGGTAAGGTTGATGTAAAGGCTGTCTTTGAAATCGTATATTATGTTTTGCATATAATTTTGCACCTTAAAGGTGTTTATCCGTCATTTTATCCTTGTAAACAGTCGTTTTGCGTTTTCCGTCGTCAATCTTTCGACTTCAACGCGCTCCAATCCCAGCACTTCGGACACTTTGTCGGCAACGAGGGAAACGTACTTCGGATAGTTCGTTTTGCCACGGAAAGGTACGGGCGTCATATATGGGCAATCCGTTTCGACAAGCAGTCTGTCGCGCGGTATAACAGTTAACGACTCGATGTTGTATTTCGCATTCTTGAAAGTTATCGCACCGCCGAAAGCGAAATATGCGTCAAGTTTGCCGAACACTTTTGCCATTTCGGCAGAACCCGAATAGCAATGCAGCAACACTCCGTGTGTAAGGTAATGTTTGTTGTCAAACAGAATTCTGCGGCAGTCTTCGTACGCGTCACGAACGTGCAGACTCACCGGCAATCCGCAAGCGTGAGCAAGTTCGAGTTGTTCCGCAAACACTTTCTGCTGTACTTCGCGCGGGCTCAGGTTATAGTAATAATCCAAGCCTATTTCACCGATAGCCACGACTTTTGGGTCGGTTGCCGCCGTTATAAACTCGTCGTATATCGCCTGCGTAGCGGTCTTTGCGTCGTGAGGGTGAATGCCGAGCGTGCAATAGACTTTCTCGTGAGTGTCGGCAATCTGTTTTCCGCCGAATGACGACTGATAGTCATACCCTACCGTAACCGCGCATTCCAGCCCGTCACGGTCAAACGAAGCGATGATTTCCTCGGCTTCGCCCGCCAGCCGTTCGTCGGTCAGGTGACAATGAGTGTCTATGAGCATCAGCAGACCTCGCTGCCGCTGGGGACGGATTTTTCGGGCGACACAAGCACCACATTGCCGTCGGCGGTAACAGCACAGAGCAACATACCCTGACTTTCAATTCCGCGGAGTTTTGCGGGTTTGAGGTTGGCGACCACGACAACCTGCTTGCCGACCATTTCTTCGGGCGTGTAGTATTTTGCGATACCGCTCACAATCGTACGGACTTCGTCGCCGACCTGTACGCTGAATTTGAGCAGTTTGTCCGCCTTTTCGACTTTCTCTGCGGTGAGAATATGTCCCACTCTCAAAGACACCTGTTTGAACTGCGCAATATCGATGAGCGTTGCAACGCCTTCGGGTTTATCCTGAGCGGGTGCGGGAGCCGCCGACTGTTCTTTCTGTTTTCTGTCTTCGTACATTTTGTTCACCTTCTCGGTAATTTCCTTGACGTCGAGACGTGCGAAAAGTATTTCGGGTTTGTCGGTCACTTTGGTGCCGTTTTCAAGCAATCCGAATTCGCCGAGCTTGTCGAAAGGACGTTTCTCCGCGCCGAGTTGAGCAATGACTTTGCCCGCCAGCGTAGGCATGAAGCAGTCCAGTATGCTGGAACCGATTATGATACTTTCGGACAAGTTGTAAAGCACCGTTGCGAGTCTGTCACGCGACGCTTCGTCGCGTGCAAGCACCCAAGGTGCGGTTTCGTCGATATATTTGTTCGCTCTGCGGAATATAGCCATGACTTCCGCAAGCGCGTCTGCAACTCTGTATTCGTCGACTTTCTTGCAGACTTTTGCGTATGCGCCTTTGACCACGGCTTTGAGTTCTTCGTCAACGGGTTCAGCAACTCCTTTATTCTCCACTACTCCGCCAAAATACTTGTTGCTCATAGCGATGGTACGGTTGACAAGATTGCCGTATACGTTTGCAAGCTCGCTGTTGATTGTTTCGGCAACGAGTTCCCAGCTGATGACGCCGTCGTTGTCGTAAGGCATAGAGGACAGCAGGAAGTATCTCACTGCGTCCACTCCGAAGAAGTCTACAAGGTCGTCGGCGTAAATCACGTTGCCTTTGGATTTGGACATTTTGCCGCCGTCCTGCAACAGCCACGGATGACCGAAAACCTGTTTGGGCAACGGCTCGCCGAGCGCCATGAGGAAAATCGGCCAGTAAATTGTGTGGAAACGCACGATATCTTTTCCGATGACGTGAACGTTTGCCGGCCAATACTTTTTGTAGCGGTCGCTGCTCTTTCCGTCGCAGTCGTATCCGAGTCCCGTGATGTAGTTGGTAAGCGCGTCAAGCCAGACGTAAACCACGTGTTTGGGGTCGGACTTGACGGGAATACCCCAGCTGAACGAAGTGCGCGAAACGCAAAGGTCCTGCAAACCGGGTTTGAGGAAGTTGTTGACCATTTCGTTTTTGCGCGACAGCGGAACTATGAAATCGGGGTGTTCGTCGTAATATTTCATAAGGCGGTCGGCGTATTTGCTCATACGGAAGAAATACGCTTCCTCGCTTGCCATCTTGACTTCTCTGCCGCAGTCGGGGCATTTGCCGTCGACAAGCTGGCTTTCCGTCCAGAAGGATTCGCAAGGCGTGCAATACCAACCTTCGTAAGAACCTTTGTAAATGTCGCCCTGAGCAAGCAGTTTTTCGAAAATCTTCTGAACCTGCTCTTCGTGATAACCGTCCGTTGTGCGAATGAATTTGTCGTAGGAAGTGTTCATCAAATCCCAGATACGTCTGATGTCTGCGGCGACTCCGTCGACGAATTTCTTGGGAGTAACTTTTGCCGCTTCGGCTTTGAGCTCGATTTTTTCGCCGTGCTCGTCCGTGCCCGTCTGGAACACTACGTCATAACCCTGCGCTCTGCGAAAACGCGCAAGGAAATCCGTCAACACGATTTCGTAAGTGTTGCCGATGTGCGGTTTGCCCGACGTATAAGCGATTGCTGTTGTGATGTAATACTTCTCTGCCATAATACCTCCCGACGTTCCGTGCCGATACGTCCACGGAACGCGCGCGCTTGCGCAATACGGATAACTTTAAGTATTATACAACCTTTACGCGTATTTGTAAACGGATTTCGGGTCGGCGCACGTTCGGGCGCATAGTCGCGGGGAACGTCAAATAAAATATGGTATGAATATCGTGTTCACCGCGCTGACGCTCATATCGTTGGTGCTTATGACGTTCACGTCGCCGTCCGCCGCTCTACCGACGATGATAGAAGGCGTGCGCAACGCCATACTGCTGACTCTCAAACTCACCGCAATATACTCGGTGTGGCTTTCCGTACTGAAAATGATGGAAGCCACGGGACTTGACAAAAAACTGTCGCACGGACTTCGACCCGTGATAAAACGGCTGTTCAAAGGCGAAAGCGAAGAAAGCTACAACTACATATCCGTAAATCTTGCGTCAAACATGCTTGGGATGGGAGGCGCAACCACTCCCGCGGGCATAAACGCAATGGCAAGCATGTGCAAAGAAGAAAGCAAAGCAAGCGACAATATGTTGCTGCTGCTCGTCATAAACGCAACTTCGATACAGATTTTTCCCGCAACGGTCATAGCTTTGCGCGCGGCGGCAAACAGTTCAAACGCCGCGTCGGTATTTCTTCCGACGCTCATTGCGACAACCGTGGCAACGCTGATAGGCGTAATCCTCTGCAAACTCTTCTCGCATAAATCCTCCTCGGAAGACAAACGCGTTCTGTCTTCCGCATCCTCTTGCGCCGCAACAGTCGCAACCGCCACTCCCGTCACGACAATACAGCCCGCCGTCCCCGTTAATCCCGCCTGCGGAAAAACTTTTCGAAAACCGCACCGCGCCGCAAAAAGAGCAAGAGCCGCCGAAAACAAAAAAGCCGTCAAAACCTCGAAAGCCGTCCGAACATGACACTTTACATTCTGCCCGCCATACTGATTTTCATGATAGTGTTTTCGCTCGTCAAACGGGTGAAAGTTTACGACTGTTTTCTGGACGGTGCAAAAGAAAGTGTAAGCCTGAGTCTTACGATATTTCCTTATATCGCGGCAATTTTCGTCTGCATAGAACTTTTCCGCGCAAGCGGGCTTGCGGCAAAGGTTTCCGAAGTGCTTGCAGTCCCCATGCGATATCTCGGCATACCGCCCGAAATTTCCGAACTCGTTCTTCTCGTTCCTATGTCCGGAAACGGCGCAATCGCAATGCTTGAAAAGATAATAACCGAGTACGGCGTGGACAGTTACCCCGCAAGATGCGCCGCCACGATAGCGGGCGCGTCAGAGACAATTTTTTACATATCGGCAGTTTATTTCTCAAAATGTAAGGTTAAAAGCCTTCGTTATGCAATTCCCGTCGCTTTGTTCTCGTCGTTCTGCGGCATGGTCGTGGCTTGTGCGCTGTGCAGAATTATGTAGTCAAGATGCGATTATAAAGAGGCACAAAAAAGAAAATCAAATGTAATTCAAAAAAATAGCAAAGCATCAAATATTAATGTATCTTTGGCATATTGAGCCTTCGGCAAATCAAAGTCTCCGCCGCAATCAACAAAAAGAAAAACGCCGCTTTGCGGCGTTGTTCGTTTCTTTGTCGACTCTTCTTCACTCGTTGATGACGGTGAGAAATTTTGCGGGCTTGCCGCCCATTGCAAGCTGTGCATGCGGATAGGACGGGTCGAAATAAATGCTGTCGCCCGCGCGCAGGAAATATTCCTTGTTGTCGACGATTACGCGCAGTTCACCTTCGAGAACGAAGTTGAACTCCTGCCCGCCGTGAACGACGAGTTCGGGTGCGTCGGTAGGCGCGATGTTCACCAGCATAGGACTCATCGTTTTGTTTTTGAAATCCCCTCCGAGCGACGTGAAAGAATATCCCTCATAACGGTTGATAGAGGGGCCTTTCCCGTCATAGACGACGTTTACCTTGTCCTTGGAAGGCAGAAATCCTTGCAGAACGTACGTGGGCTCCGTGTCCATTATGGCGGCGAATTTGTAAATGAGATTGATCGGGATCTCGTTCTCGCCGTTTTCGTACGCGCTGTACTCGTCCTCGTCAATTCCGAGAAGTTCCGCGGTCTTTGCGGTGGAATAGTCCGAGAACGTGCGCAGTTCCTGCAAACGTTTTGAAATTGCTTCGATATCCTTGCTGTGCATTTTTACCTCACAATGCGGCGTTGAGTTTCTTTACCAGTTCGTCTGCGTCGATGCCGTGAACCGCCGCTGCTTCCTCGATGGTTTCGCCGTGCGCAAGCATGCAATGCAGACAATGCATTCCGCTTTCCTGAAGAACGTTTGCGAGTTTATCGGGGTCTCCTTGTTGGAGTGCGTCGATGATGAGCATATCTTTGGTTATCATATAATACCTCCGAAGTTTTTTTTTCTATTATATACCTCTGCCAAAGTTTTGAAAAGAGGCAAAATTACATTTTTCCGCGTCAGAACAATCCGAGGAAATAACAGACAAGCACGCTGATGATTCCGAGCCCCAGAAGCACGGTGAACACGACTTTCGGAATGGATACGGGAGTTTTGCCCGTTGACGCGCCCGTTCTGCCGTTGACGAGGAAAGTATACAACTTTTCGCGGAACTTATACCCGCACACCCACACGGGCAACATTATGTAGTTGAACTTCGTGTCGTTGTAGGACGTGTAAACATTCAAATAATCCACTCTGTCGTGCTTGTATTGCGCGAGAATAGAACGCCTGAGGTCTTCGTCCATTATGGATTTTGCCGTGGCAAAAGAGTTGTCCAAAGAATCGCTGTACTGCTCTGCCGAAAATCCTGCAAGATATTCACGCTTGTACTGTTCCGCCGACTGCAAATCGAATGGCAGGAGTTTGTCCATATCTTTTTGCTCCAACCTGGAACTTGCCTCGACCACAATGTTGGAAAAAGCCTTACCGTAGTTTCCTCTGACCGAAAACCATCTCGTACGGACTTCCGTATGAGAATTGCCTTTCGCGTCACGCACGGTGACATAATAATCTTCACCGAGTCGCCCTTCATAGCCGGACGTCGTATTGGACTTGAACACGAAAGACGGTATGTATATCCCCTTGAAATGTTCCGCCTTGAAGTTCTTTTTGAGTTTGGTAGGCGCAAAAATACGCTTTTTAAGCCATTTCTTGCCGTTTTCCAAGGCTTTGCCGCGCGGCAAACAGAAAGGAAGGATTGCGTCGGGTTTCAACCCTTTCAGACGCTCCTTTTTTACGATGTTGGTTGCGCCGCAGAATGGACACTCCGTTGTCGTCTCGAAATTTTCAAGGTCGACGGTCGCGCCGCAGTTCGGGCATTCGTAACTTACAGCACCTGCTTCGACTTCGCCGTCCGCTCGCTCCAACAAAAAGTCGCGGTCGAAAATTATGCGTTTGTCAACAACTTTGGTGCTGTCGCAATATTCGCAATGCAAAGCGCCGAGCGACGGCTCAAACGTCATATCGGCGCCGCAGTTCGGACATTTTACAACAGACAGATTTTCAGATTCCGCCATACGCTGTTATTTGACTTTTGCGCCGCACTCGGGGCAGAACTTGATGCCTGCCTTGAGTTCGGTTCCGCATTTAGGGCATTTCGCTTTCATGGACTCGCCGCACTCGGGACAAAACTTGGCTTTTGCGGAAACGGCAGCACCGCATTTGGGGCACGTTATACTACCCGCCGCAACGACTTTTTCTCCGCATTCGGGGCAGAACTTCGCGTCGGCGTTCATTTCCGCACCGCATTTTGCGCATTTGGCTTTGGGAGCGGATTTTCCGATGCCGTCAATGCCTTCGGCAAACTGACCCGCCATTCTGGCGCCCATGCCGAGACCTATTCCCGCCGCCGCAAACATTCCGCCTGCACCGGGGTTGCGTGCGGAGTCGCGCATTGCCTGCACGGACTCGTACTGTGCATATTCCGTCATCTTGTCGCCGAAAACGCCGAGAGTCGTGCGTTTGTCCATGGCTTTCTCGACGGCTTCGGGCAGTTTGAAGTTGCGAATGACAATCTGGTCGACCGCAAGTCCGAGCTTGCCGAAACGCGCGCAAGCGTGGTCACGCGCCGTGTCACCGAGTTCGAGATAGTTCGCCGCAAGGTCGAGCGCGGGAATCTGGCACTCACCGAGCAAGTCGGTAAGTTCGGCGATAATAAGACTTCTCAGATAATCGGCTATGTCGTCCGTTTTGAAAGAATGTATGGTTCCGAAACATTCGCGCATGAAAAGCGCAGGGTCACAAACGTGGAAGCTGTAATCGCCGTGTCCCATTATTCTTATCATGCCGAAATCCTTGTCGCGCGTCATAATGGGATTTGCAGTACCCCATTTCATGCCGATGAACTGTTTCAGACTTACATAATAGATATCGGACTTCTTAGGCATATCCCAACCGTATTTCCATGCTCCCAGTTTGGAGAGAATGGGTACGTTTTCGGGGGAAAGCGTCCATGTACCCGCGGTGAATACGTCGGCAATCTGACCCTCCGTCACGAAAATCGCTGCCTGCGATTCTCTGACGACAAGCTGAGAGCCTTTCATAATTTCGTATCTGTCGGGGACGGGAAATTTGTAGACCATGGTAGAGGAATCGGTCTCCGTCCATTCGATAACTTTCAACAGGTTCTTCTTGATGAATCCCATAGTAACCTCCGTTTTAATCCATTATAACACTTTATGACGAAATTTCAATATTTTCACTGGAACAACAACATAAGTACGGGAATTGTAATTATGCAAAGCAATGTCGACAACAGGATATTGTTTGCCGCTGTCTTCTGGTCCGCTCCGTAAAGTTCGGCAAGATTGAGGTTGATTGACGCCGAAGGCATACCCGAAAGTATGACAAGCGCCGTGCGCATCATCTGGTCCATATCAAAAGGCAAAAGAATGACGTACACAAGGAGCGGGAATATCAATATTTTTATCAAAGACGAAATGTAAGCTTTCCAGTCCGTAAACAGGTCTTTTACAGGCGCGACGGCAAAACGCATGCCGAGAATAATCATGCACATAGGCGTCGTCATATCCGCAAGGTAGCCTATTATCTTCGTCAAAGGTGCTGGCAGGCTTTCGAGTGTAACCCCCGCAAAAAACAACGGCAACGCCACACAAAGCGTGATTGTCTGCGGATTGAGAATTGCTTTTTTGAGTTTGATATACTTTTTGTCGCCCGTAAGTACGTAAGAACCTATCGTCCAGCACATAAGGTTCATCGACACGATGTAAACCGCCGAATACGCAATGGCTTCGGGATTCAACGGGAACAGCATCTGCAACACGGGTACACCGAAAAATCCGACGTTGCCGAAAGTTGCGGCAAGCACCATAACACGGTATGCCCTGCCGCGCACCGTGGAAGTTATGAGAGCGTTGAGGTCGGGTTCGTATGTCAAAGTGTGTCCGCCGATGTAACCATTGTCGATTAACATCGCAGTATCCTCGGGCTTATCGAATTTTTTGCACAGAATAAGCCACAACACGCAGAACAACGCCCCCTGCACGAGCATAGAAACACCGAAAACGATTGCCAGATTTACGGCAAGTTCGGGTGTGAATTTGACTTGCAGGAACGAACGAAGCGACAAAAACGGCTGACAAACGTAAAGCAGTACTGCGGAAAAATACGCAATAGACGACGGTTTGACCACCTTTGCCTTCATGAGAATAAAGCCGGGTATAGCCATTGCCACAAGCAACAGCACATTAATGGCGGTGGTGGAAAAGTCCATACGTCCTCCCAAACGGTTTGATAAGATTATTATAAATACGTTCGGCGGATAAATCAAGCAAGCGAAGCAACTTAATCGCAACTTGCAAGAGGTATGATAACGTTTTCACAAGCCGTACACATATAGCGTTTTTCAAAATAATCACCTTTCTGAAAAGTAGTCAGACACGCGCACCAAACAATCTGACATCCGCAACGAAAAAGAAACGGAGGGCGAATGCCCTCCGTTTTGTTTGACTTGACAGTCGTGATTCACATTACACAGTCACGGTAATAGTGTTGCCTGTAAGCTGGCTTACGGGTACTCCGCCCACGGTGTCGAGCACTCCGCCCGCCGAATCGACTATTGCTCCGATGTAAGCCGTCAGCTTATACTCGACATTTCTGTTGGCAATGGCGGGAATGGTGAAGTTGCTGTCAGGGGATGCAAACGTTACATTGTATTTTGCTGTACTCTGTCCTGCGTTGTACTTTACTTCCGCCGTGCCGTACCAAACAACACTTACGGTAACGCCACCTACCGACACTTTGGTGGGAAGTACGTTGCCCGTTGCGCTGAGGCTGGGTGCGGATTGTGCCGAGATGTCAACTGCTTTGACTTTGAGTTTGACGCTGAGACGCTGTCCGCCGTCAATCTGCATTGTAGCGCGTCCTTCGCCGCCTTTCTTCGCAAGGTCAACAGTAAGGTCAAGCGTGGAAGGCATTGCAACCGCGATGTAGTTGTAGGTCACATTCTTCGGCTCTTGTTCAGGTTCTCCGAAACTACCGTCTTCTTTGGGCATATAAACTTTGAAGTTAACGTTATATCCCTTAGGCAGGTCGTGAGTTGCAACGTTATACGGATCGATTGTGAACTCTTCGTTGGAAACGCCGTCCGCACCGAACGTGAACTTCTGACCGATGTTGCTTCCCTTGGTGCCCGTGATGTCGGTAACGATTACGCGTTGGACAAACATCGGGATAAGCAATTCCTGAGTGCTGCCGTCGGGACCGGTGAGCTGTGCGGTGAGATAAGTCTTACCGCCCATGTAGTTGACCTTCATCGAACTGGTCTTCCAGTTGAGTACGTATCCGTCGGAAGCACCGACAGTATATTCCTGTTCGGTAGGTTCGGTATCGTTGTTGAAAACCACGTTGATGCTGGTGGGAAGACTGTCGCGGAAGTCACTCATGGAGAATTCGTACGGGTCGATTGCGGTTGCCGCACTCATACCTTCCATTCCGACAAGCGTTTCGTTACCGGTTGCTGCAAGAGTTGCATTATGGGACACGACGAATGCCATATCCTTTCTTGCGGTCTGTTTCTTGATGTTGAGCAGATTATCGGTTCCGTCCGCGTTCACGCCTCTCTTGATGTCGATTGCAGAAACGGTAATGGTAACTCTGTACCAGCCGCCTTGATAAGTCATACCGATGTTGGCATAATCGACTGTCACAGCAAGTCCAGCGTATTCACCGCTTACGGTTACCGCAGTACCCGTGGTCGGGAAGTGCTTCGCGTTGAGTACTATACCGCTGAACGGGTCAAAGTTGAATGTCTGCTTTTCAATGTCGAAGTAATTGACGCCGCCGAAGTCGTTGCCGTCTTTGTCGCAGAAGATAATTCTGTTCTGTTCGTCGTCGACTTTGACGAACTTATTTTCTGCACTGGTATCGAAATCGGTTTTACCGAACTTGACAGCTTCGCCCGTAAGCGCTGCATTCTTGATGTTGAGAGGAACGTTGACTGCCGCTACTGCTCCGGTTTCGGTGCCGTTGTCGAGTTTGACGTTCGCAGAAGTGTTTCTGACGCCGCCCGTGTAGGTGTAGGACAACGAAGCATGGTTCCACGAATCGATTGCAATCGTATCGCTTGCCGTATAGACAAACACCATGCAATTTGTGTCTTCGGCTTTTGCAAGGGAATAGGTCTTGGAAGTGTTGTCGTACAGATAGTAGTACGGAGTGAACACATCTTCCGCGGTCTTGCCGAGCGCCTTGTATGCGGGATTGCTCTTATATTCGGCTTCATATACGTCTTTTGCAACGAACTTGCCGTCGATGTAGTACACGAAGTCGTTGTTGTATTCGCCGTACGCGAAGGGAGTATTTGCGCCGTACACGTCAAACGAATAGCGCAGAGTCACAAGGTCGTCTGCCGCGATCGTCGAGTTGTAACGGTTGATGCGTACGGACTTGAAGGAAACGTCAAGGCTGATTTCGCCGATTACAACGTCGCCCGAAACGATTTCCATTACCGCAGGAGATGCGGACGAAGTCGTGGACGTGAAGTCGGCGGGCAATGCAAACGCTTTGTCATTGCCTTCGACGCCTGCTTTGAATCTGAGCGTGTAGACAACTTCTTCACCGCTTCCCGCAAAGACGAGTTTAACGGACTTCGGAATATCGTTTTCCGCGTTGAATGCAAACGCGTTGTAGTACGCAATCGCGGTAGGCATGCCGGTTTCTCTGCTGTAAGAGATTTCAAGCAACTGACCGTCCTGCTCTTTCGCGTTGGTGTAAGTGCGGATTATGGACGAGAAACGTCTGGTCTCGCTGAGCAACACGTATCCTTCGGGTGCAAGGTCGGAAGAAACGATGGTGCGTTCCATAACAAGCAAAGGCAAGGTGAACGCATACTGTGTTCCGCTTTCGTCCGAGAACGTAATTGCGTGTTTGTCGTTGCGGTAGCCTTCCGCAGGCAACGCACTGTCGTTGCCCCATTCGACGCTGCCCCAGTTGACTTTGAGAGTCTTTTCACTGCCGTCGGACATCTTCACTTTCAGTTCTGCGGGAAGTGCCGAGGTATATGCTGCAAAGCTCTTGTAGAGGAACGGGTCGATGACCATCGCACGATACTTCGCGTCGACAATCTTGACAACTTCCGAAGTGCTGTTTTCACCGAGCAGATTGTTCACGCCGTCCGAAACGTCCTGATTGTCAGCAAGAGTTACGACGACGGGGACTTCGCTCTGCGTACCGTTTGCGTTCACGGTGACAAGCGCAACGTCTGCCACAGCTTCCGCATCGTATCTGAATCCGTTCCAATCGAAGGACGCCGTCTTTTCTTCACCCGTCACAGGATTGACGACGGTGCCCGAAGTGGGCATAAGTCCGTAGAGTTGAGCGGATGTTCCTATTGTGTATTCGAGGTATCCCGCTTCGCCGGCATACGCTCTGCTGCCGTCCGTGAAGTTGAGGGCGACAGGCTCTTCCGTTGCGGGAGGTGCAGGCATAATCGTTGTAGGCGGCTCGGATTCTTCGATCTTGATGTTGACCTGATAGGGCTGTCTGACCTGAACTTTGCCTGTGGTCTGTTCGGGATTTACAAATCCGACAGCGTCAACCATACCGTAAGACGCATTGCCGGAGGTCTTGTCCACACCGCCACGGAATGCCCAGTATTCACCGACATACAACGTCACGGTGACGTCGATACCGCGCCAGTATTCTACCGTACCGTCTGCCGTGGTAATTGCGGCAATAGCATCGGTGACCGCTTTGATTGCGGCATCGTCCCAGACGACGTCAATGTTGGTGAAGGACTTGTTGCTCGTGTATCTGCCGCTCATCTTGTTGAATGTCTGCAGATATTCGACGAAGGTCTTGCCGTTGAGCAGGCTTCCTACGGTGTTGCCCTTGAAGGTGTTGAAGTTCTTGATGGTGGAGATTTGTGCTCCGTCCTCTCCGACTTCGCTGAATCTGCTTACGCTGCTGATTGCGTTGCGTTTCACCGTTACGGGATAGCTTCCGTAAGTCTCTGCGGAGTAACCCCATTGATATGTGAAGCCGACATTCAGAGTGTCGTTGCCGCTGTTGCCGTCAACGTCGTATGCACCGTCCCAACCGTACTTGAACGTTTCGGTATCCCAGGTAATCACACCGACAGGGAAGTTTCTGCCGCTGGGCAACTTGTTGACGTCGAGCACCTGATAAGTCATGCCCGTTGCGGTATCGGTGAAGGTTTCACCCGTAAGTCCTGCCACAAATGCGGGATACAGTACGTATGTTCCGCCGTGGACATTGGTCAGCAGATTGCCTTCCGCGTCTTTTTCGGTGATGGTTTCATACTTGCCGTCCGAAAGTTTGAGGACTGCGAGCAACTTGTTACCTTGTTCATCGGCAAGCTGTGTGCCGAATGTACGGGTTCCACCGGTCAGGAATCTGATTCTGACAAGGTCGGGCAACTCGACTTTGCTTTCGCTGCTCATGTCGACTTCGATCTTGGACTGAGTGTAAGTCTTGCCGTCAGAAGTCGTATATCCGTAGATGTTGCTGAGGCCGAAGTCGTTGGTGATGTACACGGGTATTGCCGCAACTACAACGTTAAGCGCATATCCGTAGACATAACCCGCAAGTCTCTTGCCGTCTTCGTCCTCGACAGCCGCCGCCGTAAGGTCAACGGAAGAAGCGTCCCAAACGATTGTCGTACCGCCCGTATTATTAACGCCATTTCCATCGCCGCTACTGTTCAAGCCGTTTGCGAATTTAACGTTTGCAGTGAGAGGCAAGACTTCGGACAATCCTTTACCGTTGAGGGTTATGGACTGTGTCGCACCCGTGTTGAAAGTAATCTGTCCTTCACGTGTAGCAGGATCGGTAATGTCTATTCTCGTGTTGTCACCAATCTTATTGTTATTATTAATGATTTCGACAAGAGAATCAGCTTCGGTAAATCCGACAATTCCTTTATCGCTTCCGGACGCATTGTTCAAAAGTGACAACGGATTTATTGTCAGAATCATCGATCCGCTATAATCGTAGTCTCTGTCATGGAAACTGTTCAATCCAACTGCTGCCGTTCTGTTTCCATCCGTAACGTACTTACCACCCTGATCGGTCTTCGATACATTTATCATCAGTTCGATTGCCTGAATACCGGGCGTTACGTTCTGATCGACACCGTAATCGGACTTATCGGGCGCCAAGTCAATATAGATATTTGCCGAAGGATTAGGTACGTTTTCATTGTAATCAGCGAAAGGTATCGGCAATATAGAACCTATCAAAACAGAAATATTGCCAACACTGTCGCTTGCTGCCGAAAATAGCAATCCGACAAGCGAATCTCCCAATCCTGCGGTATCATACAATACCCACTGCAACAAAGCTATAGGAAGGCTTGTCAAATAAGGCTTCAGCAGATCGACTTTTTGTTTCGTAGTCTTTGACGTATCGTTCAACTCAGCAAGCAAGCCTGCAATGTTACAGTTGTAAGGCAAACGGCTGACATTTACGCCGCCGAACACGCCATATACTCTCTGCGGGTCATCATAACCAATTCCGTTGGGATCAATGAAGTATGCCCAATCGGAGTTTGACTTGGCATCGACTTTTTCCTGCATCAAACCTAACACGATTGTGTAAACCATTATTAGGAGTTCGTTGAACGCATCTTTACCGAATTCAATCTTGACAGACAGATACTTGCTGGAATCGGTCAACTGGTTCTGTGCCTTTGTTCCGCTGAGGTAAGGTTGATATCCGTTGCTATTGAACAGATTGAGGTCAATGCTCTGGATAAGTCCGTCGAGCTTGGGGGAATAACCGCTTCCGAGCGACAAAGCAGAGGTTTCTGCCGTGCCTTCGGAATCGTCGCTTGCAGTCACCGCACCGGGATAATCGGGACGTGTGGACGTGCCGGGATATGACCAATCGTTGCTGTCCGCATCGGAGTATGCGAAACTGAACAAAGGTCCTCCCGTTCCCATAAAGGATGAGATGTCGATAGGATCACCCGCGAATTGAGCCACCAATCCGTTGACGGTAGTATTACCGAAATCCAGTCCGTTGACAAGAATGTTGTTATTTCCGAAATGGATATTTGCATTCATATCACCGTCACCGGGACCTCTGTCAGGATGAGTTGCCGACAAACGCAAGACAATTCTGTAAGGATTGGTACCACCAGAGGATGCTTTTCCGTTAATTGGATCGTTTTCTCTGGTTCCGGTAATAATAACAGAACTTGCTTTACCATTACCGCCATATTTCTCCGCACGCCACCAAGCCAATGCCTGATAGGTCGACTGACCTATAAATGTTGTATTCTTCTCGATTGTTATGCCGAGCGAAGGAGAAATGCCGTCAATAAGATTTTGCAGCATTGTCATTACGCCTGCGGTCTTGGAATATGTGATACCACTGTAGCCGATGGACACTTCATCGACAATACTCTTGTCAATTTGCGGTTTAAGCGAAATTCCTACGTCGCTTATTGCAAGTTGCAAACCGGTCGAAGCTTCGTCGAGAATGCCTTCAAGCGAAATAGAGGAAATACCGTTATCGCTGAAAGCAAGGTTGAACGCAAGTTTCTGAATGCTGGGCAGTTCGATAGGCAGTTCGGGCAACAGACCGAATATGGTGTTGATGAGTGCCGCATCAAGTTCGAGACCGATGGAGCCTTCCGCGATGTTAATCGCCACGGAAACACTGTCATTGTCCGCCTGAGATTCACCCGCTGAAGATTCGGCGTCATCCGCAGACGTACCCGCATCCGCACTCACGGCATTTTCGTCGAATGCTTTGCCGATGTTTGCACCGAGCAATCCGGTTATACCTTGGAACTTAATCTTGCCAAGACCGAGGCCGCTTGCATCGATGTAAATTGCATCGGAGAACACGGTGCCGTTGGTACCGAGTGTGTAGATGTTGCCTTCTTTTTCCAGTCTGGAAGAACCGAGATAGTAAACAGTCAGGAACTGGCTGTTGAAGGGTTCGCCGAGACGGATTTCGAGTTTGAGGTCACTGAACAGTATACCGCCGATACCGAATGCCACGATGGAGCCGAGGTCGATGTCCGCCGCAATATCGATGAGCAGGTTGACGTCGTTTTCGGCAAACGTTACGTTCACCTTCGGGTCGAACTTGTAAAGTGCGACCGCGTCGGAGATTTCGCCCTTGTATTCGGTGTAGCTTCCGAGGTCATCGGGAGTTTCCGTCGTATACAGTATTCCACCCTTGTCCTTCCACGCCTGTGCGTCCGCAGTGGAAAGTTTGGTGTAGTAAGACTGCAATCCCTGACTGAACAGTCCAAGCATTGTTTCGTCAAGCGCACCGAGGAGCAGGCTGGTGATTGTTCTGATACCCCAGCCCGCGAGCGAATTGTCGTAATTCGCGTCGCCGGGTTTGAGACCTTCGGAAGTCATGCTGACTTCGACGAAAGCATTTGCACTGAGATAGAAGTTTTCGGCAATATTGCCGGTTGTCGCATTGTAAACCTCGCTGAACTTGGACGTATCGAGATTGATTCTACCTGCTTCGGTTCCAAATACGGGTTCGGTGCCGAGCGTCAGAGTGTTGATGTCGATAGCACCCATAAAGCCTTCCGCGAACTTGGCGTTGATACTGAGTTTTGCACCGTCTGCCTTGTCGCCGTGCGCGGCAATCATAATGTCACCGAAATCGGGCAACACGAAGTCAAGTTTGAGGTCAGGATTTTCCTCGCCTATCTTCGCAACGATTGCGTTGATAACCATTGCGGTAAGTTGCAGCGAGAAGTATCCGGGATTGATGAGCACGCCGAGATATGCATAATCATGCAAAGTCATTCCGAGCGCGTCTTCAATGGTTGCCGTAACTGCTTCGGTCGCAGAAGAACCGCCGATACCTGCCGACGCAAGCAGTCCGCCGAGTTTGTCGGCAAGCAACTGGTTGAGTCCGAGGTTGGTTATGGACACCATTACACCGTCGCCGAGTATACCGGAGAGGTCGATGTAAACGCTGTCGTCCTTCAGATAAACCGCAAGCAACGTATTGCCGAGTTCACCCGCTTTTTCGCCTTCGGTCTGATAACGGTTGACAACCAACGCAACTTCGAGCGAGAAGGTCGCAAGATCGATATACGCATCGAGTTTTGCATTGAGATAAGGATTGTCCTTGTCGCCGAGCGCGCCGACAATGTTGATGACGAGTTCGTTGTTTGCGAGAGGCGAACCCGACGGAATCTTCTTGAGTATCAAGTCAAGCAGTTCGCTGAGGTCGACGGCTTCGCCCGCTTCGCCGAAGAACGAAACGTCAATGTTCGTGCTGAGACGCAGTTTTGCTTCCGTTACGGACTTGAAGTCTTCGGGATTAAGACCCGCCGTTGCCTGCATGTTGCCCGTGAACTCTTCGTTGATGCGGATACCAAGGTCGCCGATTTCGATTGCAACGTTGAGGTCGCCGAGTTTGATGTACTCGCCCTTGATGTATTCGGGATGCAACGTGTAACGTTTTTCATCGTTGGCACCGTAAGTGTAAGTTTCATCAGTTCTGCGCATAAGCAGTTCGATTGCCGCAACGAGCATCTTGTCGCCCGCAGCGTACGTCACGAATTCCGCTTCGCTTATACCCTGATAATCCTTGAGTTCCTGAGGAATATCACCGTACAGGCCGTTTGCATCGACAGCCCAGATATTATCTTTGTCTGCATATGCATTTTCTTCTTTGACAAATACGGGTTTGCCGTTCTCGATAGTGAGGTTATAACGGTCACCGAGCCATACGGTTTCGCTGGACGCATACGCTGCAAGAGCGTATTCGGAAGTCGAAACTATGACTTTGTCGCCGTTTCCGGCACCAAGTTTATAACCGGTTTCCGCATCGCCGCTGACTTTGAGGTTTTTACCTTTGAGATATGCGGACACATCGCCGATTCCGTACAGGTCGGTCGCAAGGTATCTGTCGGGATTTGCGACAATGTCGTTCACGGCGATGACGCTGTCCATACCGCTCATAACGCCGAGCTGTATCTGAATGGAAGGCGCACCACCGAACAGGATGTTGATACCGCTCGTATCGGAAGCACTGGTAACCTTGATATTGGGAAGGAAACTCAAGCTGTCCTTATCGAAGTCGGGCAGGAAGTTGTCGATGATGTTTGCAAGCAAATCTTCGGTAAGGCCTACGCTCAGCATATCGTTGGCGAACAGCAACTGACCGAGAATGAGGTCGAGCACGCCCCAGACCGCTTCGGGAAGAATACCGGTATTGGCGTCGCCGATATCGATGGTTATATCGTTGTCGGCTCCGACAATGGGTTCGTCAGCGGTTTCCGCGTCTGCGGTGAGGTCCTGAGTGCTTTCTTTGCTTCCGAGAGATGCAAGCAGAGACGCAAGAGGCAGACCTTCGAGTTTGAGGTTCTGACCGAGGAAGTCGCCCATTACGCTGTCGCCGGTCTGAATGAACTGACCGAGGAGGTTGCCCTGGATGTAGACGTTTGCGTTGACATCTTCGTCGAGTTCGAGCCAGATACGGAGAGGTTCGTCCGCAATGGTTATCTCTTCGTCCGCAATGGTTATCTCGTCGTCGCCGTGATAGTTGGTGCGATAGAAGAACTCGATGTACGCCTTGGTACCGGCAAGCAAAGGCAGAATGCCGTCGATTGTGATACCGCCGCCGCTCGTGAGTTCGGGAAGCGCCTTGAGCAAAGCACCTGCGTTGACCTGCAACGCAACGTTGAGGGTGCCGCCGATATAGCTCATGAATTCAGCCTGGTTTCTAGCAAGAGAAGCAAGTATGAACTTGAGATAATCGTTGGAACCGTCTTTGAGCGTCATAAGTCTGCTCATCTGCTCTGTCCAGTTGATGATATCGCCGAAGCTGAGGTCGATATTGAGGCTGAACGAGAGTTCAAGGGTTTCGATACCGCTGTTTGCAAGCATATCGAGAATGTCGAGTTGTTCGCCTGCAAGCAGTGCGCCGAGGTCGAGGCTGAGCAGTTGCTGATAATCGCTGAATACGGTGTACGCCTTATGGACGCCGTTTGCGTCTTTGACATAGGTGCTCTTTGCGGAGTTGTCTTCAACATAAAGTTTCGCAAATCCGTCGGAAGGAACAACCGTTTGTTTTTCTTCGTCCCACTTGTAAGCAAGTGCGTTCGCGCTGTATTCGCCTCTGACATAAGGCTTCATCTCGGTTCTTCCGGTTGCATAGTAGTACTGGAAGTAGTAGAGAGAGCTGCCGCCGCCGTTGTAGTATTCGTTGACTTCTTCCGCGGTGTTGAGGACTTTGTAACCGTCGGGAACGAGCGCGTAACGTTCGCTTTGTGCATATGCGCCGTCACCGTTCAGGCTGCTCTGTTTGAGCATCTTGTACTCAGTTGCCGTATTCTTGACGTAGTTGCCGCCGTCTTGCTTGACATAACCCTTTTCGGTGCCGTCCTTGACGTAGTCACCTTCGCCGTCTTCGACTTTGGTGAACATTCCGTAATAGAAGATGTAATCCTTGGAACCGGACGCAAGTCTCTGTTCGTCAAGTTCCTTGAATTCTTCTTCACTGCCGAAATCAATCTGCATACCCTTGGTCTTGTCTTCGTTGTTGAAGAGATTGAGAGTGATGCCAAGGTCGAGGAGACCGACGTCGCCGCTTTCGTCGAAGAGCGTGGCTCCGATGGTCAGGTTGTAAGGAGCAAGGTCAATCTGAGCATTGAGAACGATGTTGGGAAGCATTTCCTCAATCGTCGCACCTGCGTTGGGAGCGATCATGTTAACGATGAGCTTGAGGAAGCCCGCGCTTGCTTTCAATGCCAGAGAACGGGTGTAGAAGTTGAGGAGTGCGTATGCACCGTTGGGGTTGCCGACGTTGACAGACGCAGAGCTTTCGGCATCGCCTGCCGCAACGGCTTCTGCCGCACCGCCGCCGAGACCGCCGAGAATGGAACCGATGTCGAGTTTATCGGCAAGCAGATCTTCGATGGAGTATGCGGAGAGATCGACCTTGAATTTCGCGCCGCTGCCGAGCAACCATGTGAGGTCTGCATAAAGTGCCGCGTCGCTGTCGAGATCGTTCATGTAGTACAGACCGAGTATGTGCGTGAGCGAACCGTCAGTCTGTTCTCTGCGCCATGCGTCGACGGCAAGGTTCATCTTCTTGACGTACAGCGAAGTAATGGTGTCGTCGTCGGAGTAATCGATGGTAACGTTGACTTTGATTTCGAACAGAATTTCCGCCGAGTAATCGTCCGCAACGTTGATTTGTGCTTCTAGGTCGCCGAAGATTGCGCCGAGAACGTCTTTTATTGCCGCGGTATCCGCAGTGTAACGGTAATATTTACCGCCCGCCTGCTGGACATAGTGGCCATCGACAAGCGCGTATGCGTTCTTGTCTTTTCTCTGGTCGAACGCGCCATACTTGGTTTCGTTGGCTCTCCATTCGGCTTCGGTCATGTAAAGCGAGTATTTGCCGAGGAAGATGCTGCCTCTCAAAGTAAGGCTGATTGCGTAGAGTTGGTCGGTATCTACGTACTTGATGTGTTCGCTGCCGTAGACGTCTTTGCCTTCGAGGCTGCCGCCGCCGTTGGTGTAGGTGTTGACGGACACGAACTTGTCGCCGTCGCGTACAAAGGATACGTCACCCTTGTTGTATTCCGCCACGCCTTCATGAGCGTTTTCTCCGTATCTTGCGTCATATTCGGCAGCAGACACGAATTCCCCGTTTGCGGTATCGAGATAAAGTTCATCCGCGGTACCCGCATAATCGATGGTGTTGTTGTAGTTGACGAAATAGTCGGGGCGGGAAATGAGGCTTTCCGCATTGCTGCGCGTGTAGTTGCCTTTACCTTCGCCGACATATTCGTACTTGGTACGTACGACGTCACCGCGATAGACCAGATCTTTCTTGATTTGGACATACATCTTGAAGCCTTCGTCAACGACGTCTGCGAGCACGAAGTAAACTTTGTCGTATGCACCGCCGTTGGTGAAGTCGGTCATTGCTTCGGAGTTGACGAGCGAATACTTGCCGTTTTCGTACTTGTAGAGGTTATCTTTGGTGATTTCGTAGTAATGACCTCTGTAGTAGAGATAACGTGCTTCGGTCGCGCTGTAAGTTCCGTCGGGCGAATAGGTAAGCTCGTCGGCTACCTTGACATAGTCGCCGTTGTTTTCACCGACTTCGGAGTAGATATACTCTTCGCCGGCCGTATCGGGAAGCTGAATGCCGAGACCGATCTTGTATTCCCACAGCCAGATGTTGGCTTCGATTACGGGTTTCTTGTCTTCGGTGACGTAAATTGCATATACGCCCGCAGTATTTTCGGTAAGATTGATATACGTAACTTCGCCGGTTTCTTCTGCAACTTGTTTTTCAAAGAATACGTAAGTACCGTTGTCGTTGCGTGCCGCTCTTATCCAATCCGTTCTGGTTGCGGTGGCTACGGACACATATTCGCCGTTGACGTCGAGATAAAGTTCAATAGGCAGGATATCGTAATAATCTTTTCCGTACTGTTGTTCGTATTCTGTTTTCTGCGTTTCGGTCATTTCGGTACGCAAACGATATTCGCCGCTTGCTCTGTCAAGCCAGTACAGTCCGTTTTCGTTTGCTTCGACGCGGAAACGGGAATTGGTGTAGTTGAGCTGTTCGGGAGTCGCCTCACCTGCCGCAACAAAACGGTAGTTGTTGAAGTCGGTATTGATGGTGATATACGACATGTTGTTCTGTGTACCGAGATCGATTTCTTCACCCGTGAGCAACAGAAGGAGCTGATTGATGAGGTCGGCGTTGGCGAGCACCTGAATATAGGAGGACGTTATTCTCATGCCGTAGAGGAACGCGGAGATATATCCCGCGATTTCCGCACTGATAAGAGGCAGTTCGAGATTGAGTCCCGTATCGATGGAAGGCAGACCGTTTTCGCCGTCGGCAGTGACCGCTTCACTTGCTGCAGAGCCGCCTTCGACTTGTCCCATAAGGTCGTCGATGAGATTTTGCAGTTCGGAGAGCTTGATTTGAATACCGGGCTGACCGAAGTAGCTGAGGTCGACGAACAAACCGTTGTTCTCTTCGCCTTCTTTACCGCTGATGAGGTAAACGCCGAGAATATTGTGCGCCGCGTTGTCTTCGGGGTCATAAGTCACGATTTCGACGGACGCATTGATATAGTCGAGCATCATTTCGAGTCCGAGTGCGTCGCTCTGAATGATTGCGACGAGAACCTGAATGAAGCTGACAAGGTCGAATTCGTCGGGAATTACGAGGTTGGGAACGTTTGCGCCGAGTTCGCGCATTCTGTTCATGAACTCGCCGAGTTTGAATTCGAGTGCTATGACAAGGTCGATGTTACGCAGTACGTCGCCGCCGGCATTGGATTCGGAGTTGATGACCGCTTTGAGTTCCTGACTGATGTCGGGGAACAGGTATTCGAGCAACGGAGTGAGGTCGATTTCGCTGTCATGGTCAAAGAGCAGGTCGAGCGAAATGGTTTCACTGAGTTTGACCGTGTCTACGTTGTTGAAGTTCTTGTATTCCTTAATCTCGTCCGAGGTCAACGAATATTCGTGCTGAGATTCGAAGTAAACGTTGATATTGTTGACGCTGAGATTGAGGTTCATTTCCATATCGTAAGGAACCGTGTTCGCATCGGGACCTTTACGGTATGCGTAGATAATATCGCCGCTTGCAAGGTCGGTTTTAGTTTCGCCGTTGACATAAACGAGTTTCTTGCCGTCGGCTCCGTCGGAAACGACTTTGACGTCGTATCTTGCAAACGCAATATTTTCACCGCTCAGTTTGTCGGAAGTGCCCATCTCGCGGAATTCTTCGCCGTCCATGGTGAAGGAACCGTCCGCAGCCTGTTTGAAGACGTAATATTTGCTGCCCGCGGCTATTCCGCTTTCGATTGCGCCGACACTCTGGTCGGGAGCTTCGAAGTAACGGTCACCCTGCAATGCAAGGTATGCACCGATGTCGACACTTACGCCGTCGCGCATATCGAATTTGACTTCGAGAGAACCGAGCAGATCGTCGTAAATGAGGTCTTCCAACGTGTTGTCACCGAGCTTGATGATTTGCAGCAGATAACGCATGACCGCGTTGCCGACGCTGAGGGACAGCATTCTGTTGCTGATGAGAAGCTGTGCGACTTTTTCTTCGACGGTGAGGTCGGAAACTTCGCTTGCGGGAGCGTCTTCGGCTGCAACCGCTTCGGACGCGGAAGGAATTTCGACGTCGTCGTAAATGGAACCGTCGAGAATGTCACCGAGCAGTTGGTCGAGATATTCGGAAATTGCGGTGAGCGGTACCGCGACCTTCGGTAAGTTGAAGAAAGAGAGGTCGAGATACAGCATATCGCACATGTAGTATGCGGCAATCCATTCGACTTCCGCACCCGCTTCCGAGGACAGGTTGACAAGGCTTATCGAAATTTCGGAATTTGCGATGTCGAACATGTCGAGCATAACCGACAGGTCGAGACGCATATGCGCGGAAGAATAACCCTTGGAAGTCTCGGGCATTTCGATTCTTACGTTGCCGATGTCGCCGAGTATGGGTTTGAGCATTTCGCCGATGTTGATCGCACCTTCGGTGATTCCGAGTTCGAATTCAACGGACATACCGACTGTTATGACGGAATCGTAGAAAGGCAGGAGAGGAACGTCTTTCTCGGGGTCGTTCTTATCCTTACCGTCGAGTATGTACTGAGGAATGAGCTGGTTGTCGCCGAATTCGAGGTTGAGTCCGCCGAGTTTGAGTCCGAGGTCGATTGCGCCTACGTTGAGGTTGAGACCGATGTAGAACTCTTTGATATTGGTGTTCGGGTCGTAGACGCGGTAAAGCGTGCCTTTGTTGTCCTGAACGTAACCGTACAGTCTTACGTAACGGGTATTTTCAATCTGTCTGTACCGGTTGAGGTACTTGACAAAGTACGTCTTGTCCGCTTCGACGGAAGTTGCGATTTCGTAATTTCCGCTTTCAGCGTTGTAGGTGTACAGCACGTAGTTATCCGCACGCAGATAGAAACCTTGTTCGGTTTCGGTATCGGTAAGTTTGATGTAATCGCCCTCGACTCCGTATTCTGCCGCGTCAACGAATGTTTCGGTTCCGTAGTAGGTATAACGGTGTCCGAGAGGATATTCTTCTTCCGTCGCGCCTTCGGGCAAGTCAACGTAATTGTTTCTGCCGAGGTCGAGGTCAAGACTGATTTGCAGAGTGTCGAAGATTTCCGCAATGTCGCCAAGGTCGGGAACGAGAGTTGCAAGCACAAGACTTACGATGGTCTTGGTGATGACGACCTGTGCGAGCGTGTTGGAGTAAATGAGCGACAGCATCGCGTTTCTGCCCTCTTCGACTTCGGGTTCGCCGTTGGTGTCTGCGGAAGTTGCAGCAACTGCGGAACCTGCGCCCTGATTACCGGTGCTCTGACCGAGTTTTGCGGCTTCGAGGACAAAGTCGAGGAAGTTGGGAACGTAAGAATAGTTGTCGACGATGTCAAACACGTCCTTACCGTCAAGGTACAGCGTACCGCGGTAGAGATAGATACCGCCGACTACGATTTCGTCGCCGTTTTCGTCGTATTTAACGTTACCCTGTTCGTCGAGTTCGATGAGTTCGAGTGCGAATTCGATGGAATCGAGGTCGCTTTCTGCAAGGAACGCGTCAAAATCGGGCTTGCTGCCGAGCAACGCGGAGATGTTGAGTTTTGCAAGGTCGGCAGACACGGAAAGACGGAAACCTACGCCGTCGTTGAACGCGCTGTCGGTCTTGAGTTCGAGAACGAGGTCTTCAATCCAGGAGCTGAGCAACGAACCGAGGTTGTAGGATTCGGACGCAGTGGAATTGAAGTACAGGATACCGCCGAGGCTGAACGTGATTCTCTGACCCGTGAACTGCGAAATGTCGTAGTCTTCAAAGCCTTCCGCACCCGCAATCGCGCAAATGCTGTAAATGTATTGCGTTACGTCAACGTAGCCTTCTTTGTCGGCAGCGGGAACAACTTCTTTGTCGGACGTTGCAACGTCAATCTGAATGCCGGTTTCGGTTTCGAGTTTGAGTTCGAAACCGGTGTTGGCCTTAGCTCTGACGCCAAGTGCTATACCGCCGTCTTTGAGATCAAGATAAAGTTCGCTTCCTTCGGCGAGTTCGAAGCCGTCAAGGTCGACTTCCGTACCCGTGATAAGTCCGAGGAGCGCGGAAAGCATATTGCTGTTGAACAGAACCGCAATGCCGAGACCGTTTTCGAGGATATTTCCACCGCCGGTCATGTTTCCGGCTGTCAAAACGAGTTTATCGATAAGCGCGTCGATTATGCCCGTAATCGTTCCGATATCCACGCCTTCTTCCGCAGGCTGATCGGAAGTTTCGTCCGCCGTGGTGGCGTCGCCGCCCGTTGCGGGGGTCGTGTCAAACGCGCCTACTCTGTCAAGCAGGTCAATGAGGTCGAATTTGATTCTGGGACCGCCGAGCGTGTCGAGGTCGAGATAGAGGTCGCCTTCGGCAAGATACACCGCGACGTCGGCAGCAGCGGACGTTTCGGGATTGAAGATAATCTGAATGCCGACCTGCAACGCGTTTTCAAGTACGTTTCTGAGATCGATCTCGGGTGTTGCAAAGTTGCCGTCGAAGATTTCGTCGATGCCGAGCGCTTTGAGGTCGAGTGCACCGAAGATTTTGACCTGGAAGTTATCGTCAATCGGATCGTCGAGGGCAAGGTCAAGACCGAGCGATGCGACGAGCGCATCGATAAGTCCCTGCAAATCACCTGCGTTGAGTCCGCCGAGTGCTTCTTCGATTGCAGGCATCTTGAGGATTACGTCAATGATATCCGAAAGGTCCATGGGCTTGCGCACATAGAGACCCTTGGGGTTCTGAACATAACTGCCGTCGCCGACCGGAATATAACGTTCGCTGGAAGGATAACGCGCCGCTTCTTCTTTCGAAAGCTCGATATAAGTCGCGCTTGCGGAGTAAGACACGGAAACGTCAAGGTCGAAACGAACCACGGAGCTGCCCGCGTAGCTGTTGAATTCTTCGCCCTTAATCGCGTCTATTCTGTCGGTTACGTTGGTGCTTGCGTCAAGAGCGAGTTTGGGGCTGTTGATTGCAAGACCGAGAGACGCAAAACCTATATCGGCTTTGAGGCTGATGGAAGGTTTGGAGAAGTCCACGTCGAGGTTGGCTTCGGGGTTGAGTTGTTCGATGATGTGAGTGATTTCGTCAGCCTGATCGCCTGCCACCGCTTCGATGAGAGCTTTGAGCAGTTCCTGAGTAATGATAAGGCTGATATGGTTTTCGCTGAGGTTAAAGAGAACGTCGAGGGATTCCTGCGTACCGTCGTTGTCTGCAGCGCTTACGGCTTCAGCCGCACCGCCCGCTTCGCCGCCTGCGGAAACACCCGCTAGGAATTCTGCGAGTTTTTCGGTGATAATCTGTGCAAACGCGGTGTTTTCGAACGTGAAGGAGTTTTCAAACAACACGCCTTTTACCCAAATCTGCGAACCTCTGAGATATACGCCCAGTATTTGTTCGCCGTCTGCGGAGTTCTTGTCCGTGAGTTCGAGCACGATTTCCGTAGCGGAAGCGTCCTTGAGGTTGATGTTCGCACCGACGTAGAGATTTACGCCAATTACAAGGTCGGCGGGAATTTCAAGACCGAGCGAAAGTTCGAGGTTTGCAATGATTGCGGACAGCAAATCGCCGATTGCAAGTTCGCCGTTCTCAAACGCCGTGGTGTCTTTGAGCGCGACTTCGAGGTCGATGTCGGTCTCAACGGACAGCACTTCGAGGTTGTCGTAAATGCTCTGATAATCTTCGGGTCTGAAACCGTCGGGAGTGACCACGTTATCTTCGCCGAACGCGACTCTGAGTCCGCCGAGGGAAAGCGCAACCGTGAAGGGATCTATTCCGAGGGACACTTCAATGCCAAAGGATTCGTCTTCACCGCCGAAGTACAGCGCGAGGAAGCTGTTTTCGGGGTTGAGTTGCACGAAGTTGTCGGGATCGATGTTGTAAACGGGGTTGCCCGCTTCGTCGGTAAGGAAGGTATTGAGAATGAACGTCAGGAACTGTGCGCCGAGGTTAATCTTCGCAGACGTATCATCTACATAAATACCATATATAGCATTACCGATAATATTCTTTATAATATCGAGAACGCCGCCGTTGTCTGCCGCAGGTTCTTCGGTACCGTCGGCGGTGGTAACGGCTTCGTTGCCGCCCTCTTCGGTGCCGCCGCCGAGGCCTGCGAGCAACGCGTTGAGGTCGAGGTTGGGAATTGCAAGTTTGACGCCGTCGATGATGCCGCCTTCGTCGGAGCCGACGTAAAGCGTGCTTGTGCCGTTTTCACCCGCGAGCAGGTAAACGGACAGAATTGCCGAGCGCACGCCTTCGGTGTTGGTAGTGAACACTTCGAGCGCGATGTCGGAATGCGACAGCAGATAGTTGACGTCCGCAAGGTTTGCGGGGTTGAAACGCATATTCGCAGACAGACGGAAGTCAATGGTGGTTGCAACGTCTCTGTCGATACCGAATTTGAGAACAATCTGAGAAAGCAGATTCTTGACGCCGGCGTTGACTGCGGGGTCCTGAGAAATGTTGGCGTCTTTGAGGAATGCTTCAATCCACTGACCGACAGTCCAACTGTCTTCGGTGTCCGCAAGCGCCTTGAGGTCGATTGAACCTTCTACAGACAGGAAGATATTTTCGGTGATGGTAACCGCCATACCCCCGTCGTTCTTTTCGATGGAACCGATGGAGGTATAACCTTCGAGGTCGGGCAGGAATTCCTGTGCCTGTGCGTCTTCGCCGAGAGCAAGTCCGATTGCGTTGATATAAACGGAAAGATTCATATCATCGCCAATACCTATATTCAAATTGAGCAACTTTCCTTTTTCATCTTCGGATATAGGTGCTTTACTCCAATCGCGAGAGAAGTATTCACTATTTTCTTTGCTGAAACCGATCTGCGTCCAGTCGACGGAGAGGATTGCGCTGATTTCGGGAATGTTGATACCGATGAGGTCAACAAGCATTTCCGTGAGTCCTTCGGTGACTTCGATGATGAAGCCCTTGGAAGAAACTTTGAGAGCGAGGAACAAAGCGTTCTTCGCATTGAGAACGGTTGCGTCGTCCGCGGTTGCGGCTTCGGAAGCTCCGCTGCCTTCGCCGCCGCCCTGCGTGCCGCCGATGAGGTCGAGTATCAACGAAACGATATCGACGTCAATGCTTACGGGCGCAACGCCGAGCACGTTTGCGTCAACGTAAAGTTTACCGTTGTTGTAATAAATACCGATGAGCGTCTTTTCTCCGTTGGTAAGCGTGACGGCAAGTTGTGTGCCGTTGACGTAACCTTCGGGAAGAGTTTTGCCCATGAACTGTGCGAGAATGGGGGCGATGTCGATTTTGCCCTGCACTCCGAGACCATAGTCGAAATCGAGTTGTTTGTCGAAGATTATTTCGCCGAAACCTTCGCCGAGAGAAACCTCACCCGCGTCGATGTGGCCCGCAACGCCGAGTCCGAGAGAGAGGTATGCGTAAGGAGTTTCGAAGAAATCTGAGAATTCCGATTCGACGGGTGCAGTGATGAGACCGGAATTGATGCCGAGGTTGAGACCGCCGATATCAACGCCGAAATCGAAGCTGTCGCCGATACCGAGGTTGAGTTTGACTGCGAGTTCGGTAAGGTCGAGACCGTCGTTGAGCGCAATGCTTATGCCGCTGCCCTCGTCAATGGAAAGAGGACCGCCGTCCGCGCCCGTGATTTCAAGACCCTGAACGTTGATAAGTCCGAGAAGTGCGGAAATGAGTTGCGCGGAGAAGTAAACGTCGATGTACGTATCGCCGAGTTTGACGCCGCCGAGAACCGCCACGAGCAATCCCATAACGTCTATGGAGCTGCCGCCGTCGGTTGCACCGCTTTCGTCTGCGGCGGATGCGTCGGCTGCGGTCGTGCCGCCGCCGTTACCGAGAGACGCGAGAATGTCGGAGAGGTCCATCTTGACGTTGAGACCGCCGAGAATCTGCTCGTCCGCCTTGACGTAAAGCACACCCTGCATGAGCCAGATTTCGAGAGGCGTGGAGCCGTCGGAAATTCTGAGACCCGCATAGATGTTGGAAGAACCGAGCAACGCTCCGATGTCGAGACCGCCCGAAACGAGCTTGTCAAGACCGCCGAGTTCGGCTTTCAGAACAAGCGTCGCGTTCGCACCGAAAGCCTCTTCGAACGCCGCAAGCACGGTGATTGCAAGGTCGTTGCCGTTGTCGTATTTGATATCGGCGAGTTTGCCGGGTTGTGCGCTGATATTAACGCCGATTTCGAGACCGAGGCCTACGGTGTCGATGCCTGCAAGCAGTTTGCTTACGTCAAACGTTCCGTCGCCGGCAATCAACGCTTTGAGGTCGTCGAAAGTGGCAAGCGTAATGAACTCGCCTTTGGCGTTGCCTTCTCTAAATTCGGCTATTCTGCTGTTGAAATATTCGGGATTTCTGACCGAACCGAACTGGGCGTCAATACGCAGACCGAGTTCGAGAACGGCTTCGTTGGGTTCGATACCGAGACCCGCACTGAGTTCTATTGTCTTAAGCTTTCCGAAACCTTCGTTGACGTATTCGAGTTCGATGTTGTCTTTACCGGTGGGAGGAACGAGAGGAATGTTCGCGCCTTCGAAGTCACCCGTGAACACGAGACCGAAGATGTAGTCGAGAATGGTTTGCGTAAGCGTAACGGTGACGCCCGTAATATTGAAGATGTCGCCGTCCTTGTTTACGTTGATGTTGTTGATAATCGCAACGATAAGACCGACGGTGTCCTGAATGGGTTCGCCGTCGCCGTTTGCGGTTATGCTCTGCACGATACCGCCGTTTGCGATTTCGTTTTCGGCTGCAGCGATATAGTTTTCAACCTGCTGCTGTTGCGCCGCAGTAAGACCGCCGATACCGTTTTTGATTGTTTCGATAAGTTGATTGATGAGGTCGCCGAGCACGGCGTTGAGGTTGAGGTTGGAAACTTTGACCTTACCTGCACCAAGTATACCCGTAAGGTCGACGTAAAGCGCTTCGTCCGCTCCGACGTAAGCAACGCTTGCACGCACTTCGCCGTTCTTGCCCGTGATTTCGACAAGCAGATTGGTCTGTGCGGGGTCGCGCATATTGATGCCGCCCTTGACGTTGAGGTACAGACCCTGTGCCATATCGTCAAAGGAGATGGTTTTCTGTTTGAGTCCTTCGGGAAGTCCGTCATAACCGGGAATGAGACCGGAAATCAGCGTTCCGAACGCGCCGACGATGCTGTCGACGGTGTGGTCGCCTTTGGCGAGAAGCACGTCAAGACCGATGCTCAGGTCGAGAGTAAGGAGGGAATACTCTTCGAGAGACGCAAGGTCAAGGCCTCTGCCGCCGTCGATTTCGGGAGAACCTTCGGGAGCTTTTGCTTCGGTGAGGTACTCTTCGACGTTAATTATGGGAGTGCCGTCGGAATTGATGTACTTGGAACCCAGACTTAAGTCGAGTTCGCTTTGAATGATACCGTATTTGTCTTCGAGGGAAGTGTCGGCGGTGTTGAAATCTATGCCGAGATCGAGATTTGTGGAGAACAGCTTGTCGGATTTGATATCTGCGACAAGGTAAATGGACACGTTTTCGGGAACGAGTGCGGCAAGCATATCGAGGTTGATGCCGAGCACGTCATTGACGAGCGTGACAATGTCCTCGGGAATAAGTCCGCCGGGAGTAAAGAGACCCGAAAGAAGGCTCCAGATGAGCGTGGGAACGGCGAGAGGCATTTCAAGACGCTGAGAACCGTCCGCGAAAGTGAAAAGTCTGGAATCGCCGAAGAATGCGGTGAGAATACCTTCGAGAGTACCGAGCTGAAGATTGATGCCCGCGAGTTTGCCGATGAGTTCGCCGATATCGATGCCGAGAATCTTGTTGAGAATGAGGTCGGCAAATTCGGAATCACCGAATGCGGACTGCAACGTGGCTGCAATCGCCGTAATGTCGATGTCATCGGTCTTGACGGCCTTCGCGCCCTCCTTGGCTCCGCTGCAATCGTAAACGATTGTGGAGTCGTAGTAGTAAAAGCCGATGAGCATTTCGGTCAATACGCCGTTCGCGTCCATTCTCCACAGCTCAACCAGCATCTGGGAGTTTGCGTCGTTGGCAAGGTCAAGGGCGAGCTGCAACTTGACGGCGAAGGAATAGCCGTTCTTGTCGCGTATGTAGTCGAGATACAGCAGAGTGTCTGCGTTTATGTATCCCTTCTGCCCCGTGGCCGTGTTCAGCGCCGCCTGTTTGAACAGCGCATAGGCGTCGAGCCCCGACAAAGTTTCGGGTGCGGTAGTGTCCGTATTACCCGGGTCGACGGGAATATTGGGCACGTTGTTTGCATTGTTGGAAGTGGGATTGCAGGCGACGAGAGCGCTCGCCACAAGGCAAATCACCAACACGAACAGCAATGCGAATTTCAGTCTTCTCATAGTTTCCCTCCTATGCTTCCCTACGCGCATATAGCGCGCCCATAGACTAATATACATTGCAATTATACGCACGGAGTGCGTCGAAGATAGATGCGTTAATTATAATTAATAAAACATTAAAAAATCAAAATAACCTAAAAATTAATTTTTCGGGCTGCCCCACACCGAGCAACGAAAGCAAAATCTAAGCCTAAAAGGCTTATTTTTAAAAAATCGACAAAATACGAGTACTTACGACAAAAAAAATTCGAAATTTTAAAAACAAAAATTCGTCGATTTTTACGCATTTTTACCGCAAAACGACAACTTTTCAAATGCAAAATTTCCCACAAAAATAAAAACACGCGCTTTCGGAAAAACGCGTGAAAAAGGCAGTAAATCGCAGTCTGTTTTTCTACTCTCCCGCCATTTTGATTTTGCTGAATTCAGTCGCAGACTTTGACGTGCAGACTGTTTTTGAAATCGTCGAGAATGCGTCCAGCAAATGCTTCGACATCGGTGCCGTACGCGATTTCCGTCATATCCAGCGCATAGATAAGCGACTGTGCCTTGTCACCCTCGTGACTCTGACAGAAAGTTGCGTTTGCGCGGCGTCTGGCAAGTGCGGCTATGTCGTAACGTTTCACCGCATTCTGAGTGACAAAAACGCTCATAAGGTCGGAAGCAAGCGTATCGTACCCGCTCACGTCGAAAACCACTTTGTCCTCGTCGGCAACCCAATCCAGGTCGCGCCAAACCTCGCAACCGTAAATTTTTCGCGGTTTTTCGTCGTCGTTCAACAAATTAACGGCGTCCAGCGCAACAAGGCACGCCGCGACGTGCGTCGGGTGTCTGTCGAAAGGATTGTGCAGATAAAGCGCGTCGAGACGCGGATACCGTCGCATAATTGCCGCCAGCTGTTCCACGATGTCGCGGGAACGAGCCTTAATCTCCGCAGAAGTCTTTTCAAACAACCACAAGGCGGCATAGCCGCCTTTTTCCGCCGCTCTCTTCTGCTCGGCAGTACGCAACTCCGCCATATCGTCGTCGGAAACGTCCTTGAATTGTTCCGCTCGCGGGCAGGCTCCGCCGTCCGTAAGCACAACGCCCGCAAAAGCGTTTTTGCCGTACGCCTTGACAATTCCGTCAAACGCGAACATCTCCATATCGTCCTTGTGCGCCGAAACCGCAAGATACCTCACGTTGTCGTCGTTTGCTCCGACTGGTACGAACTTTTCCATACTTTCTCCTTATCGACTTTCTCCTTATCGTCTGCCGCACGACCGTATAGATCGCGCCATACAAATCATAGCTTTGCAACACGTATCGTGTATTTTGTATTTTTCCATGCTTCTACCCGTCATTTTAATTTGCCTGCATAAAGCACAAATCGTGTATTTTCCACGGCTTTACAGGAATATTTTTCCTCGTTTTAAGTCACAAACACCTTATGCGCCACACTTTTGCAACACGTATCGTGTTTTTTATATTATTCAAAGAATTTCAGACCTTCGTCGGTGAACTCCGTATTTTCGGGAACGTCCACTATGCTCCACGTTTCCGTCATCGTCGCAGTTTCGCCTTTTCCGAGCTTTTTGACTGCGGACAGCCATTCGACTTCGAGAATATGGTTGTTGGTGTAACTCTCGAAGTTGCACCAGAAATCGCCGTAAACGCCGTCCTCGACTTTGTACTGCCATTTCATAGCTTTGCCGCCGAGCACGTAGTACGCGCGGCCTTTCTTTGTGTAAGCGCCGATTTTGATTGCGTTTTCTTTTTCGGTCTGACGAAGCACGAGATATTTTTTGCCCACGGTCAGTCTTTCGTCGCCGATTTCGTTGTACGGCCATTGAACGAGGTTCTGCACGGGGTTGAGTTCGTCAACGGGCTCGTTGAGAGGAAGAACCATTATTCCGCCTTTTGCCGCAACAGTAAGTCCCCAGACGGCAAGTTCGCGTTCCGCGCCTTTGTTGGTCACGCGATTGACGACTTTGAGCGCGCCTTTTGCGTCGAGGTCGACTTCCAGTGCGTAATCGAGGTTTTTGGCAACGCGACAGACGAAGGTTCCGCCGAACTCGCGTTCTTCGCATTCCACGGGCACGTTGTCGGGGGTATAGGTTTCAAGGTCTTCGGGAGATTTCCAGACGCGATGTCCGCCGTAAAGGTACCACTTGGTGCCCGCGCCGAAATTCTCGTCGAAATATTCGCCGCCTTTGTCGACGTTGCGGTCAAGGTCTTCGTTCAGAAAATTGAATTCGTCGGTGCCGAAATAAATAATTCTGGGACCGATGTCCAGCGTAACGAGAACTTTTGTTCCGCCGCGTTCGAAACACGCGCATTTGCCGTAATTTTTGTAAGTCAGGGTTTTCATAATCTCTCCGTCGTATTTTTCGCCCGCTCAAAGAGACGGGCGAATGTATGTTTTGGATTCGGCGTTTCAATCCGCCGATTGAAATTCGATTTGCATTTTCGGGTTTTCTGTATATTCCGCAAACTATGGTTAATCAAATCTTTTTTGCTTTTTCTTTTTTCTGCGGTCAAGTTGTGCTCAAACGCAATGTTTCCGCACGACATCGTTTGACGCAAGATGCAATTAGGCATAGCATTCCGTTTGCGCGTTGCGTTATACGGCACATCATTCAGTAGGGCTATTTTTTCTTCTTGTGCTGTTGCGCGCTTCTTGCGCTTCTTGCGCTGTCGCGGTCGAGTTTGGACGCTGCCTTGATGCCGAAAGCTATCATTTGCATCGCGCCCGTTATAGGGTTGGGATTGCATTTGCCGACGGGCTTGTAACTTATTCCCGCCGAACGCAACAGTTTTACCACTTTAAGCAGTCTGTCTTCGAAATCGGCATAATTTTTTTTGCCTTGGCTCCAACCGCTTTCCGCAACGGCTATCGCACGCGGAAATACCTGCGTGAAAAGTTTTTCTTCCGTCGCGACGTGCTCCGTCCAAATCGGGCATTCCACGCCCAGTACGCCTTTTGCGCCTTGTTCGCCGAAACTTTCAAGGCAGGGCTCGAACATATACGCGGATTTAAGCGATGAAAATCCGTAAGGATAATCTAAATAATAAGGTCTGACGCAACTTACGACAACTTTTCTGTTCTCGTCGCGCACCGACTGCGCCACGCGCGCCGCCGTCGCCTTACCGCCTTCCCAGTACTGAACGACCGCGTTTTTGTCAAGCATATCCGAGAACAACGCTTCGTTCCACAAAATCGGAGTCTTTCCGCGTTCGGAAAGCATTTTGATTACGCGGTTCGTGAAATAACCTTGCAGCTTTTCGTAATCGTCCAGTCCGTTTTCTTCCATAACCTTGCCGCAATCGGGACATTTCTCCCATTCCAGCTTGGGCACTTCGTCGCCGCCGAGGTGGAAATATGCGCACGGGAACATATCCGCGGTTTCGCCTATAATTTTTTCCAACGCGTCGTAGGTCGTGTCTTTACCTACGCAAAGCACCTTCGAATGAATGCCGAACCATGTTGCAACGTCCGTTTGTTTGCCCGAACACGACAGTTCGGGATATGCGGATACGATTGCCCTTGTATGTCCCGGCAAGTCGATTTCGGGTATTATGCGGACAAAACGCTCCGCGGCGTATTTCACGAGTTCGGCAATCTGGGCTTTCGTGTAATATCCGCCGTGAGGTTTACGGTCGCCGCACGTCTGGGCGCGTTTGCTCGCGTGCCCGTGAAGTTTGGGCATTGCGTCAATCTGCAAACGGAACCCCTGGTCGTCGCTCAGGTGCATGTGGAGATAATTGAATTTGAACACGGACATGACGTCTATCATCTTTTTGACGGTTTCGACGCCGAAGAAATGACGGCAAACGTCTATCATAAGTCCGCGGTAAGCAAATCTGGGTTTGTCGGAGATTTTACACACGGGTATACGCGCGTCCGCCCCGTCCGCACAGATTATGAGCTGAATGAGCGTAACAGCCGCGTGGAAAAGCCCTTCGTCCGTGGCCGCTGTTGCCGTGACCGATTTCTCGGTGACCGCAAGCTCGTAGTCATATTCGGTTTCTCCGCGCACAAACTCAACGGTTTTGTCGCCTTTCGGGACGTCCGCCTTACAGAATGCGTTGAGCATCGAGGAAATTATGGGCAGTTCCGCCGATATTTTCACCGAGGAATCAAACACGAAAAAGCCTTGTCCACGTTCTTCTTTGAACGGTTTGGGAATGACGTACATATTTCACCTCCGCAGTCGGTGCGGGCAACAGAGTTTCGCGCTCCGCATCGATAATTAAATAATAACAGACTTGAATGTCCCCGTCAATACGCGTATGCGCGCCAATGCGCGCATTATTGACACCCGCGCGGGGTTATGCTATGATTTTCGCGTGAGAATATCGGGTTGTTTGTTCGGAGGCGTGCTGACTACGGCACTCGGAATAGTCTGGAAAATCCTGAAAGTAGCAATCGAACTCGTCGCCAAGGCGATATACTACTTCGGGCTGTACGTTCCGCTCGCGTATCTGCTGTACGGGTTGATACTGTACCTGATATTCGACTTCAACCCGTTTTATCCCGACATAAACGGCAAACTGTACATTTTCGGTTTTGCGCTGTGCCTTATCTGCGCGGTAATAATCACGGTAAAAAACGTGTTTGTCCGCCCGCTGCGCAACTATTTCGAGAACTCTCGGGTCATCGAATACAACACGAAAGGCAAAAGCAAGAACCTGCCCGAGGCTCCGCGCATTTACAAAAGCCGCGTAAACCCCGGAGTTATCGTGTACGAATACGAAAACAGATACGACCTTTACGAGCAGTCGGACGGCAGACTCGTACTCGTCAAAACGGAATGGAAAAAAGGCAAAGGCCGTCGATGAACACGTCCGCGACACGCTTTAAGGCATAGACATAAACGCAACAATGGCAAACGACACATCAACGCTGATTCCCGAGGACGTGCAAATCACCCTCGTCCCCAAAAGAAAACGCACCCGCATATGGGAAATCGACTTCCTGCGCGGCGTCTGCGTAATTCTGATGATATTGTATCATCTGCTTTTGATGTTGTCGGAATACTTCGGTCCCGCTTGGTACGGCACTACCATCGCAGGCGACAGCGCAGGCGCGGAATTCTGCCGCTGGTGCCGCGAATTCTGCAACAGCGATACGCTCGCGACGCTTCACACGGTCGTGCTTTTCGTCTTCTTCTCCATTTCGGGCATATCCTGCACGTTCTCGCGCTCCAACTTCCGCAGAGGTCTTATACTCGCGGGCGTTGCGTTGCTTTACACGCTTGTTACTTACACCCTCGAAAGTCTGCTGTCCGTGAGCGGAATTCTTGTAACGTTCGGCGTTCTTCATTTCTATGCCGTGTGCATACTTGCATACGCGGCAATCGACTTCCTGTGCCGCGACAAGATATGGCTCCGCACTTCGATATGCGCCGCAATAATCGTCGTTGTGCTTTGCGTCTACTTCCTCTACACTCCGCCCGCCGACACTCCGCTTTGGCTTGGAATAGTCTTCCCTCCGCGCGACTTCTTCGGCAACGAGTCGCTGTTCTACACGCCCGCGCAAATATCCCCCGGCGACCTGTTCACGCTCATTCCGTGGGCGTCCTTCTTCTTTGCGGGAACTCTGCTCGCTCCTCTGCTTTACACCCGCCGTTGCAGTCTGTTGCCCTTCCTTGACAAAGGCTGGCATAAGCCTGTGGGCTTCGTCGGAAAATACGCGATATTCTTCTATCTTGCGCACGTCGTGGTCATAGCGGTTGTGCTTATGCTCGTAAGCTACCTGTTCGTGTCCCCCGGCGACTGGGTCCTGATATAACCGCGCAAAACCGAACCGCGACAAACGAATCACACAAAGTAAAACAACGAAACAACACAAACAAAATAACAGAATTGCATAACGTACAGTTTACAAACACAAAACGCCGCATTAAAGCGGCGTTTTGCATATATTCTTATTAAAATCAGTTTTCAAATTCAATCACATTCGATTTCAAAACTTACCGTAACGGCTGTCGTTCGGCAGTTTTCAGCGGTGCGAACCGCGTCTGCGGTTGCCTGCCATATCAAGACGGAGTTGCGGACGGGTTACGTTTTCGCGTACTATACTGCACTGATACATTATCTTGCGTGCGAACTTCTCGGGGCGGACGAGATTGCCGATTTTGAAAGGTTCTTCGCCGTCCGTTATGACTCTGATTTTGCCGTATCCGAGCATGGATTGAAACACGTTCTGTCTGACGTCGATATATCTTATTGCACTGAGCGGAAGCATTATGCTTTCCACGCTTCCGACACCCGATTTGTAAAGAAACTTATCTTCCGTGACGATTATCTCTCTGCGGAACACGGATATGCCGTGCAGCACCGCAACCAACAACACGAACAGCGCGCACCCGAGCATTGCCCATTTGAGGTTCTGCTCCGAAAGATATTTGGCCGTGCCCGAAAAGTTGGGGTCGAGCGCTTTCTCGATTGTTCCGCCGTAAATCCAAAGCACGGCGATTATCCCTCCAAGCACCGCCGCCAGGAAAAATTCGCGCAGAAACGCCCACGCGGAAAAGCGGGCTCGCGCTATTATTCTTTCCGTTTTGGAATAGGTTCTTTCCAGAGTTTTCATATATCCTCCGCGTCACGGAACGTTCCCCGACGTTTCGCGGCGTTTTTGCCCGTCAGCTTTTCAGACAGGGCGGGAAATGCGACAGTCTGACTGCCGTACAACCGAAGGGAACAAACGACCTTTCCACGCTCTCTTCCGAGAACTTCGGCGCTGCGGGCACAACGGAAAATCCGTTGATGTCGTAATCCCAGTTGAGCACGGCTTTGCATCGCACCGTAAGCTCGAAAGGCGGTGCGGAATGATTGAACGGTCTGTCCGTAATCGGGTTTACGGTCGTGATTTCGTTTTCGTAAAGCTGCCTGATACCGCCCGAAATCTTTTTGGCGACAATGGGCGTAAAGTTCCACTTTTTGACGGTGTTGACTTCGATAAGGTGTCTGTCCGACGAGGCGCGTTCGATTTCGTTGCCGAGTTTGGACGCCATAAGCAGACTGCCCTTGAAAAAGCTCATAGACCCGTCGCGGTTGGGTAACGCGCACAGCGGAATGTCAAGTTTGAGCATAAACGTACTGCCTGTACGCAGTATGCATTTGACGGATATGCCCGCCTCGCCCGTCGCAACGACCTGTCCGCCCGAAATAAGGCGCATCGTAGTGTTGCGCGGAACACGGAAATTGATGCGTACGTCGAGTTCGCCTTCCGCTTCTTCCACTCTGAACACAACGGTGTTGCGGAAGGGATAACCCGTATCTTCCTTGATACGGAGTTTTGCTCCGTTAACGGTGGTGTTTATCGTGCAGGGCGCATACGCAAAGAAATCCAGTTCTCCGTCACGGGTCATGCAAAGCGCTTGCATGAAAGTAGGAAACGCGGACAGCACGGCAACCGCTCCGCGCGAGAGTTTGCCTTCCACGAACGCGTTGCCCGTCGGAGAGTCCTTGAAAAACGACTTGCGTCTCAAAGAGGCTTCCAGCTGGTTGGGCATGACAATATCTTCGACGGCACGCACGTTGTCCGACGCCGCGGCGCCTATGACGTTGAACGCAATCTGTTCCAGCATATCGGCGCACGCCGCTTCGCCCGTTTCGGCAAGCACGGTCACCAGCGACTCCATCATTTCGGCGGCGGCTTCGACGTCTATGCCGCGTGCAGGCGACACGCCCGCAAGGCTATTGTCGCAGGAAAACATACCCGTGGCGTTTCCGTGGTATTTGTCAAGGTTGGCAATAAACCTCAACGAAAGTTTTTTCAAGTCGTCGTCATCGACGAAAGACCCGTATGTGCAAGGATATTTGACTGCTTTTGCAAGGCTCACGCCGCTGGTTTCGACGACAAACTGGTGCGTCGGCTTTCTCCATACGGCGTCCGCACGTGCAACGGTGAGCGCTTTGCGTTTTCCCGCCGCGTCGTCTTCCGCTTGTCTCACGGTTTTGTAAACCCTTGCCACAGCCGCGGGCGACAGCGTTCTGTCCGCTGGTTTGCGGTATGGGAACTTGCTCGCCACCTTGAACCAGTCGCAGGTTTTTGCGCGCAAAGCCTCGGCAAGACTTCTGAGCCAATCGGCTTCTTCCGCGCGATAAACTTCTTCAATCGCCTGGATTTCGTCGAGAACGCGGGCACGGGAATGGTACCAAAGCGGTGTTACGCCCAACGTATTGTACTGACTTTTGAAAAATTTGCGTAAAAAGTTGAGGGCTTTTTCGTCGCCCGTAAGTTCGTAATAACTGAGTACGGTTTTGACGGCTTCGATTTTGTGACAAAGGTATTTGCTGTCCGAAGGCCCGAAATCGCCGCCTTCGTTTGCGCTGTCGAATATAGCCGACATATAGCTTTCGACCTTGTCGCGCAGTTGTTCGTCGCCGAGTACCCCCGCAAGCAGTATCAACCCGCGAATATAACGAGGCAGCGTTTCGCCTTTCACCCATGCGCCGTGCACCAGCAAATCCGACCTTGCTCCGAGCACCTTCTGCAAATCGTTGGTAAGCATAAGCTGGTCTTTGAGCCAGCCTTCGGGGGTTATGCTCCCGACGGGAAGTTTGTGAAGTTTGGGTTGGTCGGACCTAGCCATTGACACCTGCCTTGCGGCGTGCGCCTGTCACGGGCGCGCCGCGAAAACATATATGTTTCCGTCAACATAATTTATCATAAAAACGGCTCGTTTGCAAGCCTTTCCAAAAGTTTGACAAAGGCGCCGAAAAGAATTAACATATTCTGAAAGAGGTCATTATGAAATACGCACTTATACTTGGCGACGGAATGGCGGACTACCCGATACCCGCTCTTAACGGCAAAACTCCCCTCGCGGTCGCCGACAAACCCTACATGAACCTGCTCGCCGAAACTGGCGAAATCGGACTTGTGAAAACCGTCCCCGACGGCTACAAGCCCGGCAGCGACGTTGCAAATCTCGGCGCGCTCGGATACGACGCGACGAAGTGTTACACGGGACGCAGTCCCCTCGAAGCGCTGTCAATCGGCATAGACATGAAATCCGACGACGTCGCAGTCAGAACCAACCTCGTAACCTTAGGCGACGAGGCAGATTTTGCGGACAAAACCATGGTGGACTACTCCGCGGGAGAAATCACCACCGACGAAGCCCGCGAACTCATAGAGTTCCTGCAAGAAAAACTCGGTAACGACAAATACTCTTTCCACGCGGGAGTAAGCTACCGCCATTGCCTGATTATCGCGCACGGAAGCGTGAACATGCAACTCACGCCCCCTCACGACATCAGCGGCAAGAAAATCGGAGCGTATCTGCCCGCAGGCGACGGAAGCGGAGAACTTGCCGAACTCATCAGACGTTCCAACGAACTGCTTTCTTCTCACCCCGTCAACCTTGCGCGCAAAGCCGCGGGCAAGAACCCCGCAAACAGCATATGGTTCTGGGGACAAGGCACACGTCCCGCACTGGAAAACTTCCGTGAAAGATACGGACTTTCGGGCGGCATGGTCAGTGCCGTTGACCTGCTCAAAGGCATTGCAATCGGCGCGGGAATGAAAAGCGTGGACGTCGAAGGCGCGACGGGCACTCTTTCCACCAACTTCGAAGGCAAAGCGAAAGCGGCAACCGAACTGCTCGACAACGGTTGCGACTTCGTTTTCGTGCACCTCGAAGCACCCGACGAATGCGGACACCAAGGCGACCTCGAAGGCAAAATCAAGGCAATCGAACTCGTCGACAAAAAGATACTCGGACCCGTTTACGAACACCTCAAAGCGTCGGGAGAGGATTTCGCGATTATGGTTATGCCCGACCACTTCACGCCCGTTTCCATTCTCACCCACTCGCGCGAACCCGTGCCCTATCTGATGTACAGCTCCAAACGCGCTCTGTCCGCGGGCGGTGACTACAACGAAAAAGCGGCCGCCGAAAGCGGAATTTACTACGACAAGCCCTGGGAACTCACAAACAAGTTCTTTGCTCTGTAAATTTAGATTTGCAGGTTGCCTGCCCGTGAATTTTCCACTCGTCAATTCGTTTGTGCCCGATAGTTCCGCCCGATAATTGTTTGCGACCGTCAAGATTGGCGGGCAAAACAGATAAACGATACAAGACGGAAATACAGAAACAATTCGGGAACAGTACGGGAACAAAACATACAATCGGTCGGACAAAACAATAAAGAAAGAGACGCAGAATTGCGTCTCTTTTTCGTTTGCGGCTAATGTTTGCCGCTAATGCGGTTGCGGCACCGATTTCACTCTGTTTTTTTGTCGTCCTTGGAAAAAGGCAGTTTGACTTTGGGAAGCCCGCGTTTTTTGGTTGCGGGTTCTTCCGCTTTTTCGGCGACTTCCTTGTCCGCCGCGGGTGCCGCATTGAGTTCGGCGGCTGCGGGTTGCGATTTCTCGGGCTGTTTTACGGGTTGTTTGCCTGCGGCGCGCGCTTTGAGTTCCTCTATGCGCGCTGCGGCTTTTACCGCTTGTTCGCGTGCGGCTTCCTTGGTGAATTTCACGGCTGCGGCTTTGAGTTCCTCTTTCGCGGCGGCTTTTGCCGCTTTTGCTTCCTCTTTGCGGACTTTAGCCGCCTCGTCGGTCGGTTGTTCGGTTTTGGGCGCGTCGTCGTGAACTTCCGTTCCGTACAGTTTGCTCATAACCTTGCTTTGGACTTTGTTGTCTTTTGCAACGCCGTTTACGTAAGAAGTGATTTTCACGGTGTACTGTTGTCCCACTTTCTTTGCGACCGCGGAAAAGACAATCAACGTAATTTTCAGAGAAACCTGAACAATCGCCACCGAGATGTTGACGCCGAGCACTATCCACTGCCAAAGTCCGAGGCCTTTTGTGCTGATGACGCCCGTCATGGAAACCGCCGTTGCGATTAAAAAGACAAGCGTAGTAAAACTGCGGAAAATGCCGAAGGCTTTTTTCAGTCCTTTGATTTTCTTTTTGCCTTGCTTTGCGTTGCCGGCATAAAGTCCTATCATCACGGCGAACACGATGACGTAGACGCCCATAACGCCGAGCATTATGTAAGAGTAAGGCGCAATCAGCCAGTTTTTGTAGAGGTAAAAACACGCCGACGCAATGGCGAAAATCATACTCAGTATCGTCCATACGAAACTGGCTTTCGCAACGCGCGACTGTTTTCTGGACTGTTTGATTTCTTCGGGTGAAAGTTCGCGGGCGACTGCGGCGTTATCCGCGGTTTCGGTGGTTTCGGCAACCGCCGCTCCGCCTGCCGTCACGTCCTGAACGACAACTTCCTCTTCTCTTTCTTTTTTCCTCATAAATCCTCCCCTGCGGCACTCCCTTGCCGCTCCTTTGATTTATTTTTGCGCAAGAGCCGCCACTTTGTCAATGTTTGCAAGCAATATATCGAAAAACTCGTTGACTTTCTTTTCGTCGTCCTCGTTGCCCGTGATTGCAATGGTGAACGTAACTTCGCCCTCGAAAGTCGTGAGCGCAAGCTGCATAAAAGGTTTGCCTTTGACTGCACCCGTATAGAAACCGTCTTCGGGCACGGCGTTTCCCATTCTGTATTCGGCGGGCTTGATGGAACCTATATTGCTCATTCCTATGAGAGGGTTGTCATAACCGAGTTTGATTGCCTGTTCGCTTATGCAGTGCGGGAATATGGCATATGCAAGATTGAGAAGGGGCAAGGAATAAAGACCGAGGAACTTGTCCGTCTTGTTTTTTTCCATTGCCTTTGCAACCGCGTCCAACGTGTCGCGCATAGTCGCGCCGACGCTTGCGACGCTCACGGTCATAAATCCCGTGTGGTTGGTAAGCCCCGTTTCCAGTCCGCCCTGCTTCATATGTCTGCGCAGGTCGACCATGCACGGAACGGTGAGCGTTTCGCCGTCGCGGAAAACGCCGAAGTCGTAAAGCGAACGCACGTACGCCGCAAGCATGACGTCGTTGACGGTAAATCCGAGTTGCTTGCCCGCCGCGCGCGCAGCATTGAAACGCTCCGCCGAAAGTTTGCGTTTGATTATGCGGTTGCGGTCGCCTTCTCTCTTTTCGGTAAGCGGGAAAAAGTGTTCGTCCTTGACCGCGCTGATGTTGCGGTAAAGTCCTTTCGCAACCTTTTTATCCTCTTCCGTCATGGACGAATAAACCATATCGTATGCGCGGGAACCGTGTTTTATCGTCATGTTTTCGTCACCTGAAACCAGCTTTGTGTAATTTTCGCAAAGTTTGATGACAAAATATTTGAGGTCACCGCCGTCGAAACACATATGGTTTACAACGACCACCACGGCGGACTTTCCGTCCTTTGTGAACAGACCGACTTTAATCTGTACGTTGTCCTTTATGGAAATGCGCTGCGACACGAAATTCATGACGTCGCGCTCGATATCGTTGCTGTCCGCAACCGTCAGCACGTCGTCAACCGAATAATTCTGCACCACCCAATAAGGCTTGATGAAGTTGTTGTGATAACGGCTGTGCAGTACGGGTACGTTGTCGAGCTGGAATTTGAGCGCGCGTTTCAGCGTATCGGCGTCGACTTTGCCGTCGTAGTAAAGTGCGCAGTGCATCATTCTGTCGTAGTAGTTACGGAACAGATACTGCATTTTGTCCCACATTTCTGCTTTCAGTATTTTTTTCATAGTCCTGTATCCTCTAAAAAAGGAGCGGCATTGCCGCTCCTTCGGTTGTTTGAGATGTCGGCAACGTAAAAACGTCAGATTTTGCCTTCCGCAAATCTCGCCATGAAGTCGGCGGTTAGCTGGTTGTTTTTCTTCGCGGATTTACCGTTCCATGTAAGCGAGAAGCAATGGTTTTCGGCAAATTTCGTGGAATGGAATTCTTCTACGTGAACACCCAGTCCTTTGAGTTTCTCCACAAGTTTGGGTCCCTGTCCGCCGCAGAAGAAGTCCTGCTCTGCGTACGTAATGAAGGACGCGGGGAAGTTTGCGTCGACGTGGTCTATGGGCGCGCACAAATCCAACCATTCGTAGGTCGCGACGTCGGCTTTCTTAATGGACGCGAAGTCCCAGAGAATTTTGTCGGCAAGACCGAAAGGTACTTTTGCTTTGAGCGCCGTTGCAACGTCGTATATGCCGCAGTTGAGCACCGCTCCCTGGAACTTGGCATTGGTCGTTACGCCCAGTCTTTCCTGCAAGGATTTCTTGTTGCAGATGCAGGCAAGCATTGCGGAATAGTATCCGCCTGCGCTGTCGCCCGAAATAATGACGCGGTTGAGGTCGAGATTGAGTCGTTCGGCGTTGTCCATCATCCAGTTCGCCGCGCTTACAAGCTGACGGAGAGGTTCGGGGAACTTGTATTTGGGACAAAGACCGTAGTTGACGTTGATGACGAAGTAACCCATCTGCGCACTCCAACGGGACAAAGCGCGACGGTATTTCTTGTCGCCCGCGACGAAACCGCCGCCGTGTATGTAGAACAGAACGGGATACTTCCCTTCCTTGCGTTTTACGTAGTAAGTGTCGAGGGTGCAATCCTCGGGAGCGGACTTATCGTAAACGATGTCCTTGTCGACGACAAACTCAACGTTTTTGAAACGCGTGCATCTTCTGTTGTTCTGCGGCGCGTCGAAAAGATAGTCGATAGCCACGAAAGCCGTTCTTGCAAAACTCATAAACCCACCTCTTATTTAGATATACGATATTTTAACATAGGATTTTCCCCTTGTAAACCGTACGCGGCAAATTTGCACACTATGAGGTTGCGCGGCGGTACGCACAAAGAAAAACGAGCTATGCGGTCTGCCTCTGATGTGTAAAGAAAAACGCAGTACGCGGTTTGCACGCCTAACGTACGCCTAACCGGTGTACCCAAAGGAAAACGCGCGCCGTCGGCACGCGTTTTCCTTTGTGGTGTGTATGTCAATTGGGAAATTGAGCTTGTTTGTTCGACAATCGGGTTCAGACGAGTTTGTCGCGGTTGAGTTCGACAAAGTCGTTCATGTTCTTGATGATGAGGTCGAAGAAACGGTTGACCGTCTTTTCGTCCTCGTCGTTGCCGCGGATTGCAATCGTCATCGTAATGTCTCCGAGCAAGCTGGTGAGCGCAAGTTGCATATAAGGCTTGTACTTGACCGCACCCGTCATAAATCCGTCGATTATGTTTGCGTCGCCCATACGGAGCGCGCGGTCGTCCATAATGCCGATGTTGCTCATGCCGATAAGCGGGTTGAGATATCCGATTTTGATTGCGGTTTCGCTGATGACGAAGGGGAAAATCGTGTATGCCAGTTTGAGAAGAGGCAGAGAGTAAAGTCCCATATAGGGGTCGTCCTTGCTCTTTCTCACGGAGCGCAGAACCTCGATGAGCGTGTCATTTATGGTTTCGCCCTTTCTCTCTGTGGAACACTGCATAAATCCCGTGTGGTTGGTAAGACCCGTTCCCGCACCGCCGTCGACGATGTGTCTGCGAAGGTCGACCATGCAGGGAATGGTCAGACGTTCGTCGTCGCGGAACATTCCGATTTCGTAAAGCGAACGGACATAGAACGCCAGCATAAGGTCGTTGACCGTAACGCCGAGATTTTTGCCTATCTTGCGGAAGGACGCGAACAGTTCCTTGCCGACCTTGCGTCTGACGATGCGCGTTACGTCGGCAGGCGAATCGGGAGTAAGCGGGAAATAGTGCTCGTCCTTAATCTGGCTGATGTTCTTGTAGAGGTTTCTTGCGATTTTTTCCTCTTCCTCGGTGAGCTTGGAATATACGGCGTCGTAACTGCGGCTGCCCGTCTTTATTTCGAGGTCGCGGTCGCCGTCGAGGAGTTTGTTGTAGTTTTCGGCGAGTTTCTTCATGAAGTATTTGAAGTCGCCGCCGTCCATGCACATATGGTTGACAATCATGCAAAGCGTGCTTTTGCCGTCCTTGTTGAACACAGCCACTTTATATTGAACGTTGCTTTCCACGGGTATGCACTGGCAGATGAACGCGTTGACGTCGGCTTCGAGGTCGACGCTGTCGCGCACGGTCAGAATGTCGTTGACCGTGTAATCTTCGACCGACCAGTAAGGTTCGATGACGTTGCCGTGGAACGAGCTGTGCAGAACGGGAACTTTTTCGGTGGTGTACACCAGCACTCTTTTGAGCACTCCGACGTCGATGAGGTCGTCGTAGTACTGCACGCAGTGCACCATTCTGTCGTAATAGTTGCGGAACAGATATTGCATCTTGTCCCACATTTCGGCTTTCAGAATTTTGCTCATATCACACCTTTATTGTCCGATTTAATGCGCAGAATCGCACGTTAATGCGGTTTGCAGCTTGTCAGTCTTTCCACATGGTGTAGTAAGACTCGTCTTCTTTCTTATATTTCTTGTCGATTTTGGCTTTGTCGGCTTTATCCTTTTTCTTGTTGTATTTGACAAGAAGGATAATGCTCATGATGACGGAACCGACCACGCCGCCGAGGCAGAGTATCCAGGTGGGGTGCCAGGGTGCAACGTGGGTTACGCCGAGGATTACGTACAGAAGCACGCAGAACACTTCCATGAAAATTCCGAGTTCGACGTAACGGAATTTGAAGTTGGTGGCGTCGGCGAGAACGGTGTCGAAACCGAGCATGATGATGACCATCACGAGGAAGATAATCCAGCTCATTTCAACGTGGAACACGAGTTGCAGCAACAGGAACAGGTACACGCATACGAGGGCGATTATGACAAACGGCATAAGTCGCATGAGCAGGTATTTCTGTGCTTTTGCGAATTTGACGAGGAGCAGGCAGGCAACCGCGATAATTCCGACGAATGCGCCGCCGACGAGCAACAGCCACGTAAGCGACCAAGCCTGCGTCACGAAGCTGACCACGAGATAAACAAGCACGAACGCAAGAACCGCCGCGATTACGCCCGCACCGATAAGCAGACCTTTGCGCTTTGCGTTGTCGACTTTGTGTTCCTGTTCTTCGAATGCAACGAGCGTCGCGCGGAAATCTCCGAGTTCGTCAATGCACATATCGTAGATGAGGTCTTCGTCGTCGATGCCTTTGATGCGGAGTTCCTGTGCTCTGTCCATCAGCTTTTTTAGCATCTGTTCACGGTATTCCATTGCCGCCAGCGTGGGAGCTATGGCGCGGAACTCTCTTTCGAGATATCTTTTGAATCTTTCTTTCATAACACACCCTCCGATGATTATTTACTTTTCTGTTACCGTTTCTTGCGGTGTTCACTTAATAAACGCACCGAACCCGAAAAGGTTACAAAAAAATTATCATTATTTTCCGACATACGGCGCAACCGTAAGATTCAGCCGTTTTCGCACGGTTTTCCAGTCGGGACAGAACTTGCCGAGAAGAGCGTAAAAAGTTCTGTCGTGCGCGGACACGTAAATGTGGCTGAGTTCGTGCAACGCAACGTACCGTATGCACTCCCGCGGAGCGTGAACAAGCGCGGTGTTAAGCGTGACCGTCCTTGTCGCCGCATTGCAACTGCCCCACCGTGCCCTCATTTTACGCAACCGTAAAAGGCACGGCGCGCCGAAATACCCCTGCGTTTCGCGTTCGGCAGAAAGGAACAGTTCGGGCAGGATTTCCGCCGCACGGGCGGCGTACCACCTTACCAGCGTTTTTTTCGCAAGCTGCAAATCCGCCGTGTCGGGTATGCGGATTTCAATTTCACCGCCGTCCTCGGATATGCTCACCGATTTTTTTTCGGCGGCGATTATACGCAACACGTATTCCCGCCCGAGAAAAAGCGTCTTTGCTCCGTCGCACACCGTCGTTTCGTTCTTTTGCGCCGCACGACGTGCAAACTCTTCCTTTTTGCGCAAAACCCATTCACCCTTTTCACGAACGAACGCGTCTGTACGCGACACGGCAACGCGCGGATTTGCGCTCACGCGCACGCTCCCGTCCGCGCATATACGCAAATTCACGTTCTTAACGTTTTTCCTTGTTAGAAAATATTCCAACTCATATCCGCCGCAATGCACCACGCGCTTTTCCATACCTGAATTTTACCGCAACCGAACCAAAATTTCAACAAACAAAAAAGGAGAGGCACTGCCTCTCCCGTCTTGTCTGACAAGCAATATTCATACCAAAGTTCTTTCTCCCGCGGAGAACAGTATCCATTCCGCAACGTTTACCGCATGGTCGCAGATACGTTCGAGATATTTTGCGACCATGAGCAAATCCAATGCCGTTTCCCCGTCGGCAACCGTTTCGATATGCCGCGTGAGTTCGTCCTTTGTGCGTTCGAAAAGTCCGTCGGCTATATCGTCCGTCTTGCAGATTATCCGCGCTTGCGCAACGTCGAACTTCTCGACTGCTCTTGCGCAGCGTTCCGTCATTTCCTCCGCAGTCTGCAAAAGCCCGGACATTGCCGCAGATAATGCGCGGGGACGGTTTTCCATGCGTACGGTAATTTCCGCAATATCCGCCGCCTGGTCGGAAATTCTTTCCAAATCCGTGACCATTTTCATTGCCGACGTTATGAATGTAAGGTCGTGCGCCACGGGCTGTTGTTTTACTATCATAATCATACAGAGTCTTTCTATTTCGGCTTCAAATCTGTCGGCGGCGATTTCGTAAGCTTTCACGCCTTTTGCCGCCGCACAATCGTTATCGCGCAATGCGCGAACCGCCGTTCTTACAGCCTGTGCGTCCGTTTCGCACATTTCAGAAAGCAATGCCCTGAGTTTTGCAAGCTGTTCGTCGTAAACTTTTCTCATATCAACCGAATCTCCCGGTAATGTAGTCTTCCGTGCGTTTGTCGCAAGGATTGTTGAAAATATCGTCCGTGTTGCCGAACTCTATGAGTTCGCCGAGCAGGAAAAACGCGGTCTTATCGGAAATTCGCGCCGCCTGTTGCATATTGTGAGTGACGATGACTATTGTATAGTCGCGCCTGAGTTCCTGAACCAGGTCTTCGATTTTTGCGGTAGAAATCGGGTCAAGCGCGGACGTAGGCTCGTCCATAAGCACAACGTCGGGCTGAACCGCAAGCGCACGCGCAATACAAAGTCGCTGTTGCTGCCCGCCGGATAACCCCAACGCGCTCTTTTTCAGCCTGTCCTTGACTTCGTCCCATATCGCGGCAAGTCGCAAAGACCTCTCCACCATTTCGTCGAGTTCTGATTTCTTGCGTACTCCGTGGGTTTTGGGTCCGTATGCAATGTTGTCGTATATGCTCATCGGAAAAGGATTGGGTTTCTGAAAAACCATTCCCACTCTCTTTCGCAGAAGGTTTATGTCAATCTGTTTGTAGACGTCCTCGCCGTCGAGCAGAACTTCTCCCGTTATCCTGCAATGCGGAACAAGGTCGTTCATTCTGTCCAGAGTTTTGAGAAAGGTTGATTTCCCGCACCCCGACGGACCTATGAGCGCGGTTATCGAGTTTGCGTCTATTCCTATGTTTACGGACTTCAACGCCTGAAAATTTCCGTAATACAAATTGAGGTCTGTAACTTTGAATTTTTCCATCAATACTCCTTTTTGAAACGGTTTGCGATGAACTCCGCAATGCCGTTTATGACAAGCACCAGCGCAATGAGAACAATTGCCGTAGCCCACGACTCGTCGGGGTGCAGTCCTTCGCTGGCGAGAATGTACATATGAACCGAAAGCGTTTCGCCGCTGCCGAGAAGTCCGTCGGGCACACGCGTAACGGTGCCCGCGGTATATATAAGCGCGGCAGTTTCGCCGACCACTCTTCCGAGCGCGAGAATTATGCCCGAAAGTATTCCCGGAACCGCGGACGGCAGTACGATTTTGAATATCGTACGCAGTTTGCCCGCGCCGAGCGCAAACGAACCTTCCCTGAACGATACGGGAACGCTTTTCAGCGCCTCTTCCGTCGTGCGCATAACAAGCGGCAGTATCATTATCGCCATAGTCAAAACACCGGCGGCAAGACAATATGCGTGGAACAAAATCTCTACAAACAACAGCATTCCGAATATGCCGTAAACTATGGACGGAATGCCTGCAAGCGTTTCGGCGGCCATTCTGACAACCGCCACGAACTTGTTGGTGCTTCCTGCGTACTCGACCATGAAAATTGCCGAGAACACGCCTATCGGCACGGCGATGAGAAGAGAGAGCGACGCGATTATCAGCGTATTGATTATCGCGGGAGTCATTGAAAGGTTCTCGGACGTATAAACAGGTTCGAAAAGTTCGGGTTTGAGGTTTGGCAAACCTTTCATCAGAACGTAAATCAGTATCCAGAGAACTATTGCGACCGTCACCGCAGCGGCAAGCATGACGGCTATCATGACCGCAAAGGAAAACGGGTGTTTTGCATATTCTTTCAGGCGCACGGCAAAGGAACGTCCGTTTACGAACCTGCGTCCTTTGAGATCTGCGCCCGCGTCGGGTCGGAATGTAAGGCTTCGCATATTCCCCTCCTACGCTTTTTTGCGGCGTATCGCCGCTATCAGAAGGTTGATGAGCAGTATGAACACGAAAAGAACCGCCGCCGTCGCTATCAACGCTCCCCTGTGTATATCCGTCGCATAACCGAGTTCGAGAACGATATGCGAAGTCATGGTACGAACTCCGTCGAAAATCGAGTCGGGTATCTGCGTCTGATTGCCCACGACCATCGCAACAGCCATGGTTTCGCCTATGACTCTGCCGAGTCCCAGCACTATCGAGGTCAGAATTCCCGAACGCGCGGCGGGGACTTCCGTAAGAAAAACCGCTCTTTCGTGGGTTGCGCCGAGTGCGACCGCGCCTTCGTAATAAGATTTCGGAACGGCGCGCAAAGAGGTTTCGGACACCGTTATTATTGTCGGAAGTATCATAATTCCGAGAACGACAGAAGCGCTGAATATACTCATTCCCATTCCGCCGAAATTGTCGCGGACGAAAGGCACAATCACCGTGAGCCCGAAATAGCCGTACACTATGGACGGAATGCCCGCAAGAATGTTGACGAGGGGTTTCACGACTTTGTAAACGGGTTTCGGACAATAACGCGCCATAAATACCGCGCTGAGCAATCCTATCGGAACGCCGACGATAAGCGCGCCCGCCGTCACGAAACACGACCCCACAATCATAGTTCCGATGCCGAAACTCGGGATAGTGTCAGTCGGTGCCCATTTCGTGGAAAACAGAAATTGAACGAACCCTATTTCTTTTATCGCGGGGAACGCCTGCGCGAAAATGAAAATGCATATGACCAGCACGCACACGATAAACACCGCGGCTGCCAGCGCAAACACGCATTTCATAGAAATTTCTTTGAACTTTGCGACGTTCATAATACTCCCTATTTGCCGAAGCGCGGGCCCGAAAGCCCGCACTCCGACAGATAATGCATTCTTCGGATTACGCTACGTCCGCCCAGTTGCGGATTTCGCCGGTGAAAATTTGTCTGATTTGTTCGATGGTGAGATTGTCAAGCGCGTTGTCCTTGTGGACTATGACCGCAATACCGTCCTGCGCAAGCACGAAACTTTCGAGTTGGGCAGCTTCGTTCTCTTTGAGCGCACGGGACGCCATACCGAGGTCGTAAGTGCCGGAAATCGCGTTTGTCATACCCGCGGTGGAGTCAAGGGTCTGCAATTCGATTTTGGCAATCGCGACGCCGCTCAGACTGCAATAGTTCTCGATGAGTTTTTCCATCAGAGGCGATACGGAGGAGGAGCCGCCGATGACGATGGACGCAGAAGGAGCGGTTTCGGGAGCGACGTACTGAGGAGCATTGTCCTTAACGCTGACATAACCGTTGTCGCCGATGATTTCCTGTGCCTGTGCGGAAGCAAGGTAGATAATGAAATCGGCAAGCGTATCTTTTGCATTATCCGCTTTGTAAGCAACGTTGAAAGGTCTTGCAAGCTTGTAGGTGCCGTCTTTGACGGTTGCTGCCGACGCAACCACACCCGCGACGGACACGGCTTTCACGCTGTCGTTGAGAGAACCGAGGGAAACGTAACCTATGCCTCTTTTGTCACCCGAAACGGAAGACAGCATAACGTTGGTTTTGTCGGTGATGGCAGCACCGGAAAAAGTCTTGTCGACCTTGTTGCCGTCCGCGTCCTTTTCTTCGACCCCCGTAAGTTCTATGAACGCACTGCGGGTACCCGAACCGGGTTCGCGGGAATAAACGTTGATTTCGTCGGTATCGGTGTTGTTGCAACCCACGGTAAGAAAACCTACCGCGCACAACATCATAATGCTGATTGCAATGATGAAAAACTTTTTCATACGAATTCTCCTTTGAGTTTCTGACTGCAATATAGCGCGGAGTTTTAACAGAATTTTGATATCGTGTCACAAATTTGTCTTTTACAAAATTGCTACAATTCCTGACACGGTTTTACAATTCCGCCCTCGGAGTCATTGTCAAAATGCCGCCGCAACACCCGCGAAATTACTTTTTCCGCCCTTTTCGTTACGATTTGTTGATTTATAAAAGCTATTTGTAAAAGTTATTAAAATAGACATAGTAGAAAAAACAAAAAACAAATAAAACCGATGACGACAAAGACGGCGACAAACGGATAATTTGCAAATTTGTGCAGAAAAAAGAGCCTTACACGGGCTCTTTTTCGTTTTTTCTCTCGTTTATTCTTGTTTCGGCAAGTTCAGGCGAATGATTTGTTGTTTCGTTATGCGGTCATTTGCAGTACGGCGCCCACCGACACCGCGATAAATATCGCCGCCAGCACTATTTTGGAAATTATGAACGCGGCAAGATTGTTTCTTTCTTCGCGGCGTTTATAGGCGGGTTTTGCCAGAATGCCGAAAACCACGTAGGACAACGAGCCGACAAGCGCGCCGATAAGCAGATACTCGATTTTCAAAAGCCACGTAAGCAACGCAAACAACATTGTCACGCCGAGCGCAACCACCGCGCATACGTAAAACTTCTTGGCGCGTTTTTCGTCAAGCAAACGGGTGTTGGTCACGTCGTCGTCCGAAATCAGGTCGTCGACAGGCACGCCGAACAGTTCGGAAACGGTTTTGAGCGTGTCGATTGCGGGATAGCCTTTGTCCGTTTCCCATTTGGAAACCGCCGTGCGCGTGACGTACAGCCTTTCTGCAAGTTCTTCCTGCGTCATCTGATTGTCCTGACGCAACTTTTTCAATTTTCGACCGAAAGTCATATTTCGCCTCCGACAAAAACAATACGCCGTAAGCGACGAAAAGTCACGACACTTTCCGTCACATCGGCGCATTCCGACAAAATATGTCGGGAAAATATCTTATTCTTGCGGCAATCGGTCGTCTGCGTGTTTTGTATCGCCGAACAGAACAACCGTCTGCGAATTGCCTTTACGCACGTCTTCGGGACGGCAACCGAGTTCTTCCGCAAGAATTTTTATGACAAGCGGAGAACAGAAACCTCCCTGACATCTTCCCATACCGGGGCGAACGCGTCTTTTCACCGCGTCAACGGTGAGAACGGGAACGGGAGAACGCACGGCGTCTAGGATTTCACCCTTGCTGACTTCCTCGCACCTGCACACGATTTCGCCGTAGTCGGGGTTGCTTTTAATGAGCGCGTCGCGTTCCTCGTCCGTCATTTCCTTCGGGTGCGGGTGACGCTTGCGCACGGGATTGAAGCTCTCGTTTTTCTCCACTTTGCCGAACTTCGACAGATACTCAACCGCCCATTTGGCAAGGTCCTGCGCGATGGCAGGTGCGGCGGTGATACCCGGCGACTGTATGCCCGCGGCTTCGAGAATGTTTTCCGTATACACGCCTTTGCGCACGTGGAAATCTTCTTCGTAAGTCGGCGCGCGAACGCCCGAGAAATATGCGATGACGTCGCCTTTTCCTATCTTCTCTGATACGCGGCTCTGCGCCGTCATAATCATATCGAACGTTTCGGCGTTGGTCGTCGTATCCTCGCGGTCGGGTGTTTCCGTTGCGTCGGGACCGACAATCATATTTCCGTCAACGGTATGAATGCTTCCTATGCCTTTTGTATGGCTGCCGAGCGCGGCGATTATACCCTTTATGCCTTTATGCGCTGCGTACTCTTCACCGGGGAGCGGAGGCGGAACGGTAATCGGCGATTTCGCCATACTGGTGACGACGTACTTGCCCGCCTTTTTGTCGAGAATTATATCCGTTCCCTTGCGCGGATGAATACTGAAAGTCCTGTCGCCTGCCATGTCTGCAATTACGTCAGAATACACCCCCGCGGCGTTTATCACGAGTTTCGGACGGATAATCCCCCTGTTTGTGTAAACTTCGAGGATTTTGCCGTCTTCCGTTTTCATTCCCGTAACCTGCGTGTCAAGACAGATTTTCGCACCGTTTTCCGCGGCGTTCTCCGCAAGTGCAACCGTCATTTTGTACGGGCTGGTAATTCCGCCCGTCGGCATATACAGCCCGCCATACGCCCACGACGGAGCGTAAGGTTCGACGGAAAGAAGCTCTTTCCGTTTCATAAACTTTACGCCGCGGATATCCAGTCTTTTGGCGTTGAGCGCGAGTATATCGCAAAGCAGTTTCTCCCACCGTTTGCCGATGAGCAAGACCTGCCCTTTCTGTTCGAACGGGACGTCCAGGTCGCGGCAAAGGTCCGCATACATTGCGTTGCCGCGGTGATTGTAGATGTGTTTCTGCGAAGTCGGCGAATAGTTTATGCCGACGTGCACGACGCCGCCGTTTCTGGACGACCCGCCGAGGGCTACGTCGTAGCCGCGCTCGACTAGCATTACGTCGACTTTCCATCTTGCCATTTCGCGCGCCGCGGCGCAACCGACTATACCGCCGCCTATGATGAGAACGTCTGGCGTCGCTCCGTCGTACGCTTGGTCCGTAAATGCGGGTTCGGGGATTTTCTGCTCGTAGCCGCGCAGTTTAATCCTGTTGACAACGCCGATGTACTTTTTCTTGTCGACGGCGAGTTTGCCCGCCTTGACTATAGTTTTCCACTCGTCGGCTTCGCCCGTCAGAACTATACAACCCCTGTCTTCGTTGACTTCGACGTTGGGCGCTATCTGTTTTATCTGTTTGCGTTTTTTATCAAGTGAGCTCATTTGCCGATGTCTTCCGTAAGTCTTTTGATTTCTCCCTCGATATAGGGTTTTTCGCTGTCAATGTTCCAAAGCCCGAGGCGGATTATCAACGCGACGATTTTCCACCTGTCGACTTCTTCCTGTTTCATTCCCGTGGCTTTGAAATAGTGTTTCATAAATCCGCGGTAAAGGTAGTTGCGCACCGCAGAGTAAAACGCAAGCTGCAATTTCGACGAACCCGGGAAAAGTTCCGCGTCGTGAAGAAGGAACTGCATCATCGCGACTTCCGCGGCGGGTTGACCTTTTGCCGCGGTCATCCAGTCGATGACGACGGCGTTTTTGCCGTCCATGAGAATGTTCTCGGTGTGAAAATCCATGTGCAGGAAAGTATCTCCCGCAGGCAGAGCCGCAAGATAGCCGCGGATTTTTTCCTTCTCTGCGGAACTCAGAAAACCGAACTGTTCGGCGTCCAGACACGCCGCCGCCTTATCCCTTATGTCGGGAAGGTTGTTGCTGTGATGCTTTTGAAGTCTGAGATGCTGTTCGGCAAGAGTTTTGGGTGCCGAAAACAGTAAAAACGGATTTTTCTCGGGCGTTTTGGTCATGGGAATGCCCTTGACTTTTCCGATGACGATGCCGAAACGGTTGCCGCACCTTACTTTCTCGTAACACTTCATCGGCGTGCAACCGCATTTGTACGCTTCGGCCGTGTTCAGATATTCGAGGTCGACGTCAGCTTCGGGAAAGCCCTCGAAATACAGTTTGAGAACCTTGTCTTCTCCCCAAGGATAGACCTCTGCGGAGCGTCCGCGCTGCGACGGAGAGCCTTCGGGAAGTTTGATTTGTTTACATTCGATGCCGCTCATAATTTACCCCCTTTGGCAGAATTCGATTGTATATTCGGCAAGACACCGTCCTACCGTCTATTGCCCGAAAATAGCGCGCACCACAGCGACAAACGACTCTCCTATCGCAATTGCCACGGCGATGTAAAGTTCACCGAGAATGAGTACGAGTACGGAAATCAACGCGAATATCGGAAAGAAGACTACGAAATACCAATGTTTTGTTTTGTGTCTGTAAACAAACATTGCTATCGTGCTTCCGAGTCCGCCCATAAGAAACGCAACAATGAAAAGCACCGCTTCGGGAATGCGTCTTTGTTCCCTCTGCGCTCTTTTTTTGTCCGCGCGCATAAGCAAAAATCCCGCCGTGTTCATAACGACGAAAACAATGGGAATGATTGCAAAATACCACCCGTACATTTATTCTCCCCGGCGCGTTTCCGACGCAAACTCCGACAAAACCGCGCAAACCAATCTTTATTGACGTTTTTCGACAGCTAAAATACAGATTTGGGCAAAATCGAAAGAATGGTAGCTCATTGCTCAAAACCGTGCAAACGTTGTCACTTATATTGTAGCACAATTTTTCGCAGTTGCAAATCCGCTTATTCCGTCATGAGTCCGTTGGAACGTCTGAACTCCGCCGTCTTTCCCGCACGTATAAGGTTGACTGACGACGCCAACATCCAGAAAAAGAATGTCAACGCCGCACACACTAGACAAATCCAAAGTATCTGCATATCAAAGGGCGCGCGCGGAAGATATCTTGACACCAGCCTTGCCATCGCGGGGACGGTCTGGTTTGCGCCGAGGCACACCAACAGCCCGCCGGCAAATCCCGTCAGGGACAGTATGCCGCCCTCCACCGCCGCCATTTTCATTACTCCGCCGCCCGTCATGCCTGCTAGCCTGTAAACTTCGATTTCTTTTTTGCGCTCCGACGCCGTTATGCTGATTAAGTTTACAAGCCCGATGACCGCCACTCCTAAAATCAAATAGACGAAAACGTTAAGTATTATTCCGTATGCGTCGCCGCCCTTGTCGGGCGAAAAATAGTTAGCACTTCTGAACAGCGTTTCGGTGTCCGTGTCCGTGATTGCGGCAAGTTGCGTGTACGCATTTTCGTCGCCGCGCAACAGGAAGTTGGCGGTCGCTTCCACCTTGTTGCCCGCAGTCGTATAATACTCGTCCGCGCGAATGTACATTATGTAATCCCACGCGGTAAAGGTATAATCTATCCCCACTATTTCAAACTCACAATCTACGGGTGCGTTGTCGTAAGGCTTTATGAAATACAGTTGAAGTTTGTCGCCTATCGAAAGGTCGTATTTCCGCATCAGATAATACGACACCACCAACGGGTGTTCCGCAGCATCGAACCTTGCAGCAAGTTCGGGTGTATAGGAATCCGAAACAAACCGAAGTGCGCTCCCGTCGTTCAGCATATTGCAGGATACGAACTCTCCCATCAATTCCCCGTTTTGCCCGAAATTGGACAAAGAAAGCGAAAGATACCAGCATCCCTCGTCCACGCCGTCGGTTGCAACGTAAGTGTCCAACATTTCGTCGTAACTTTCCTTGTCGCTTTTTATCGTCGTAACAACGTAATCTCCTTCATACCGTCTGTCTGAGTGCAATGAAGTTATGTTTACCACACCGAGAAGACTTACCGTCAGAAAAATCATGGACGACAGCAAAACCGCCATAGACGACACGGTTGCGACCGAACCGTTGCGCGGCATCGAGTAGGCCGCGATAACGGGTTCTTTTCTGCCCGCGAAAATTGCCGTCAGATTGCAGATTCCCTTCAATATCCAAGGCACGCAGACAACTGCGGCAAACACCGTTGTAACGATAAAAACTATCATCATCGGCAAAAGAAGCTCCTCGTCCACCACAAACAAGGAAACAAACACACCGACAAAAGCCGCAAATGAGATGAGAGCAAGCCACCACGGATAGCGTCTGGCGTGTTTTGCCGAGCCGGACATCAGGTTGTGCACGGACTTCGCGCTCACACGCGCGGCAGGAACGGCACACGCCGCAAGCGTAATAAAGAACGTAAGCGCGGCAGTTGCGAAATATTTTGCCGCAGGCACGACAATGGAAATCATACACGCATTTTCCGACACAAGCGATTCTATGATTTTTATCATCAGCGTGCCGAATCCGAGTCCGACCAGACTCCCGACAAGCGCGTATACCGCGGCTTCCGCAAGCATTATCAACCAGCTTTGAAAAGGAGTTGCTCCTGCGGCTTTGAACTTTACCATTTCGTCGGAACGGTTGCGTGCTATCACCGAATAGGAAAAATACAGTAACACCGCCATGAGCACCGCCACCACCGCAACCGCGATTGTAAGAATGTCCATACTACCTGATACGGAATCTTCTATCATCGCTTCCGTCGCGCCTTCGTCTACGCTTATTACTACCTTCTGCGAAAATGTCCTTTCGATTTCACTCGCGATAAACTCTTTTACGTAAAAGTCGCCCTCGAATTTACTGCTATCGGCGCAGTAGAAATATATTCTGTTTAACGGTTCGGCAAGCCCGGGAATCTCATCGTAATCCAGCGTAACAGAGACCTTATTCGCATTGTAATATAACCCCTTGTTATCTGCAATCGCCGTTATCTGAACATCGATTCCGCCATTCTCGAACACCCATCTCGTACCTTTTTCGGGTTCAATATGGAACACGTTGCCGATTTTGAGTTCCATTCGGTCTGCGAAATCACGCGACACGGTTGCACTCGGCAATCCCGTATCGTTGTCGCAGGTCTTCATAATCTCGACAAGCGGCATATCTTTCATCTTTTCGTAGTCTTTGACAAAATAGAAAACGGCATTGATGGAAGAATCGTCCGTAAAAGCCGATGCGTGGTACTCGAACATTCCTATATATTCTTCGATATATTCCGAATGCTCTTCCGCAAAACCGTCAATCTGTTCTTCGTCGGCTGTTGTGGTTATCAATACGTCCGCTCCGCAGAAAACCGCGCCCGCCCATTGTTCCGCGGTCTGCAAAAACATGGATTTTATGGAAAACGCAGTCAAAAGGCAAGCCGTTATCACGATTGCCGAAACCAACAGCATAAACGACTGCAACGGATTTTTGAATATGCTTCGAAGCGTGTGTCTGAAAATTATGTTCATAGTCCGACGCGCTCCGCAACAGGGTTATCGGAAAGGATTTTGCCGTCCTTTATCGTGATTGTTCTCGTGCCGCACGCCGCATTCTGTTCGCTGTGCGTAACCTGAATTACGGTCGTTCCGTATTCTTCGTTGACGCGGCGGAGCAACTTCATGATTTCTTCGGAGTTGCGACTGTCGAGATTGCCCGTCGGTTCGTCGAGAAAAATAACTTCGGGATTGAATATAAGTCCCCTTGCAATAGCCGTTCTCTGTTGCTCGCCGCCCGACAATTTGGACGGCAGAAAATTCCGCCGCTCGGAAAGACCCATAAGGTCGAGCAATGCGTCGAGTTTTTCGGACACGGACTTCTTGCGTCTGCCCGCTAGAAATACGGGCACTAGTATGTTCTGTTCAACCGTAAGATAAGGAGCGAGATTGAAAAACTGAAAAACGAAACTGATTTTCGTTCTGCGCAAAACGGCAAGCTGTTTTTCGCGCATTGCTGTGATTTCCGCGCCGTCTATGAAAACTTTGCCCGCCGTCGGACGCTCTATGCCGCCCATTATGGAAAGCAAAGTCGTTTTACCGCTGCCCGACGCGCCGAGTACGGACAGAAACTCTCCCTTTTCGACGCCGAACGAAATGCCGTCGAGCACTTTGGTACTGCCGTCGTAACAATGCGAAACCCCGCACACCTCTATAAAGCTCATAATTTCCTCTCTTAATCAACTCTCTTCAATGAATTATAATATCTATATATCCGAAAATCAATAGCCATAAATTCCCAAGAGTTTTACGGCTTTAAATTTGCGCCCGCTATTTTTGCCGAACACATATTTCAAAACGCATTGCCTTGCCTTCGACAAATTCCGACGAAATCCGCTTCTCCACTGCACTAAAAACCTTTCGAAATCGACCGTTTGTTAACTTCGGGTATTTAAGTTCGCAGATGCGTATGTTGTACTTTTCATCCAATAAAAGCAAAATCCAATGATTTTGCGGTTTCAAAAGGGGGAATTATGAAGAAAAGCAAACTTGTGGCAACCTTTGTCGCCGTTTTGCTGATCGTGTCTTTGTGCGCGCTGTGTCTTTACGGCTGTAACGACGAAGGCGTCGGCATCGAAGGAAAAGGCGTTTCCCGTCCCGAAGACATTTTCACAAACGACCTCGACACGACCGACTCCGAAAATTTGATTGCAAACGCACACGTTACGGCAAGCTCCGCGGACATAACCTCGTCGGCAAGCTACAAAATTCTGTCTGCGGACGCAACATTCGACATCGTCAAGGAAGACTACGAAAACTCCCGTACGGAAGAATAAGTGCAAAGCAAAATTGAGTATAAGAAAAGCCGAAGTATTGTTGCTTCGGCTTTTCGATATTTTGTTTTGCTAAGATATTTTGTTCAGCTAACCAATTATTTTATGCTGTTTCACTGCAATCAACAAGGTCCGTTTTGTCCGACGTTCTCGTCCACACAGGTGTTTTCGAGCAACCCGTAAAACGGCCAATCTCCGTTGAAACAGTATTTCCGCGTTCTGAACGTAAGCCCGCCGTATCCGAAATCACAGTTTTCCATACCGACGGAGTCTATAATGCCGTCGGAAACGTGCCCGACTATATATCCCATTTTCGGGAAGATGTCCGCAACCGTATCGGGGTTTGAATTTGTCATATAAAGGTTTATCACTGCGCTTTCCTTTATTGTACCGGAAGGACAATAACCTACTATTCCGCCAACCGAACGGCTGTCGTGCACGGCATATTGCCTGATGTCCGCATTTTCAACACGACAATACGAAACCGTACCGCTGCTTTTTCCGGCTATTCCGCCGATATCGCCGTTGCCGTCCAACGAGCTTTTTTCTGCGGACATATTTCCGAACACGCAATTTTCTATCTTCGACACGTTTTCTCCCGCAATGCCGCCCATCTGCGAATATGACCTGTGCAGGCTCATTTTACCCGTTACGGAACAATTTTCGATTATGCCTTTATTTACGCCTGCAATTCCGCCTACGGAAATCCAGGGTTCATAGTGCTGTCCTTGCGCACTTGAAACGCTGATATTTTTCACGTGCAAATCGGATATGACGGCGTTGTTTTCCCCTACAATTCCGTAATTTGAATATTTCGGTTTGCCTTTGCCTATAACAAAAGAAAGATTTTTTAAGGCGTGTCCGTTCCCTTTTATGTCGCACGTCAACGACTCAATCGGAGTCCACTCACCGAACACAGCCAAATCTATGTCGCACCCCAAACTGCGTTTGAAACTTTGGTCGTAACGAATGTTGCTGAGTTGCAGCGCATTCGTGATACAACGGCCGTCTTCTTCGGAAACTCCGCCCGACAATGAGTTTTCGGGTGTGTACAAACAATTTACGTCCAGCGAAGGTAAGCTCTCGAAAACGACGTTTTCGTCGTTCACGGAAACGTATTGTTCGCCTATTTTAACAGCTTTGAGTCTGACAGTCGCATTGACGGCTTTTTTACGGATAAGGTCAGGCAATATATCAAGCGACGTCACGCCTTCCGCTTTTTTCGTGAAACTGTTGATGCCGTTGTAAGTTATTTCGAACTCGTAGCCTTTAACCGCGGGTATTTCCGCCCACGAAAATTCCGTCTTGTTTTCGTAATTTATAACGGGGTCAAACTCAAAACCGTCCAACGAAAGCACAATTGTCGCTCTTATTCTGTATGTCGACACAAACACACCGCCCGTCGCCTCTATTGTCAACTCGTTTCCGACAGCGCAATCGGGCGTCACGGTCAGAACTCCGTTTTCCTTGTCAAAAGTAAAACCGTTTTTGTCCTTGCAATCGTAAATCGCATATCCGTCGGTCGGGAAGTTGTTGATGTCGCCGAGAAACGCAAATTGATATTGTCTGGTGCTCTCAGAAACTGGCAACATCACTCTTACTCCCTTATAATCAAGCGGAATAATGCCGCCATCCGTTATCTCTCCGACTTTCCAATTCTGGTCCGTCGGCTCTTTGGTTATCCGAACGGTACCGCCTTCAAGTCCGCTTTCGTTGTAAAAGCCCACATAATAAACGCCGGCTTTTAACACCGCTTGAGGGAACGAATTCGAATTGTTTGCGGCAACAACGCAACTGCTACCGTCTTCGGCGTACACTACAAAATCAGAATACTTCGCGAATTTCACAAGACTACCCGCCGAATCGTGCACCTCGAAAGCGTAAAGTGCAATATCGTCGACTGCGGTAAATTTGAAAATACTGTATGACGAATCGGTATATTTTACATCGATTTTCGATACTTCCGTTTCACTCAATTCGCCTATTTCTTCTTCCGTAATTCTTACTTCACGCTCAACGTCGGACGTGTTTTCAATCTCGATATACTTTGCAACGTTCTGTTTGCAAAATATATCAAGACGTCCCTTTTCTTCGCCTCTTGCCACAATACTGTTCACGCGCGCACCGTTGTTGTCCGTCTCAAACGCCTCAACAAAATTCACGTTCTGGTCGGCATTGACATAAAACCGTCTGAATCCGGTCGTTTCGGATATTATCCTGTATACGATTTTTTCTCCTGCCGCAAGAACAACGTTTTCCGTCGTTGATTTGGGTTCAATCCTGACAACAACATTCCGCGCGTCATCTGCCGTTACAACGATTTCGATACTGCACTGACGATTTTCCTCAAACCTTTCGGTGATTATTTTGCGTTCCGAATCAAACGGAAGCAAATTTCCGTTTAAGGTTACACTGTCAATTTTCGCATATTTTTCCGCGTATTCGTCCACTCCGACGCTAATCGAATACTCGCTTGAAAAAGGTGCGGTGAAATTGACTTTCAGTGTCGTTTTTCCTTCCTGCACTTCCTGTTGCAAAACATATTTCGAGTCCAAATCGAAATCGTCAATTTGAACTTCGTATTCTTTAATGCCGCTATCAGAAGGTATCGTCGAATTATCGGTCTGCTGATTGTTTTTATCCGACTTGTCGTTGCAGGATACCAAAATCATTGCACTCGTCAAAACGATAAGCAACGCAACAATTACAAAAACTAATTTTTTTCTCATTCTGTCATTTCTCCCGGATAGGAAATTTGTAATAATCCGATTTTTCGGATTACAAACCGTGCCCTTACTACATATTTGAGAACGGTTGCTCACTCAACGTATCGAAAAATGCGCTCGACTTTTTCAACACGTGTCAAATTGGATTATACATGATAATTTTAAATTTTGCAATACATTGATGACTTGATTGGTTCGATTAATGAAAACGCCAGAACTCACGTTAGGACGGCTGACCCGACCATCAAAGCGTTTTGCGTCAACGCAGCCGAAAAAGCTGTGTTTCCGCAATAAAAAAGCCCGCACAAAATTGTGCGGGCTTTCCTTAATTGTCGGTTTTTGAAATAAACGTTTAAGACTTAATATACGCTTCCAGTTCTATACTATCCGCCGTCCAGAACATAAGACCGTAGACGGAATACCCGTCGTATACGTCGTTTACACCGCCGCTTACGGATTGCATAATACCCAAAAGATTTTTGTTGTCGTAACTATTACCTTTGTTGAGACCGATGTTGTATTTGTGCATCAATGCATAATCGAACTCGAATACGAGTTTGCCGTCCGTGACAATTGCGGTGCAATCGACAAATTTTGCAGAATCTCCGCCGTCAATATAGTCGTTGTCGAAAAAACGCATATTGTAGACGTCGCCTTCCGAAGCGAAATCCGACACGTCGACAACCACCGTTTTCTTTGCTTTTTCGATTTCGATTGCGCCGTACTCGACAACGGTGATTTTCTGCATAAGCGTGCCTTTGTAACTTGAATTGTTGCCGTTTTTGATGAATATTTCAAGCCACGTCGTGCCCGCCGAAATAAGGTCGGTGTCGATGCATACGTCTACTGCAATTATTTCGGTGCTTTGGTTTTCGCTGTCAGTAACCGTCTCAAACGTAATTGCGTTTTCGGGAATTACGGAATCGTCGGAAGAACGAACGTAAGAATCTTTGCCGAGCAAAGTCATATAAATCCTTTTGGTAAGTTCAACGCGCAGTTTCCATACGTGTTCGTCAAAGAAGTTGTAGGGATACATACCGCCCATTGCAACGGTAGTCATTGCATTGCTTTCCATAGCAAAAACGCCGTCGCTGTCGACTTGGGTCAATTTCTCCGTCTGTACGGTAACCGTTACGTTTTCGGCAGGCATAGTAAAAGAATACTTGCCGTCCGCTCCGACTTCGCAGTCCGTTCCGTTGGCTTTCACGGCAACAATTCTGACATCGTCCGAAGAAACGCTTACCTCTACACTTACCATATCCCCTGCTTTCGCAGTCGCAGGAACGCTTACGGTATATCCCTCTCCGCTCTGCGCGGTTACGGTATAACTTGCAGGTGTCTGCGGATTGCTGCCGCCGTCGTTGCACGCCGAAACGGCAACCGCGGATATTATCATGCAAACAACAAGCACTGTTACGAGAATTATCTTTTTCACAAAAAACCTCCTTGCTTCCAAACGGAACGTTTTTTTCAGTATACAATACAAACCGCCATACGCCAACCCGTTTTCGCAAAAAGTCACGTCCGTTTCCCGTTTCGCCCGCAGGGTGTGACATCTGTCACAGAGGACAGTTGTAAAAAATAAAACAACCAAAGCCATTTGACTTTGGTTGTGTTTGGTGGAGTGAAGCGACAGAAAATCGAACCATCACACTGATAATGTAGCATGACCAAATCGCCATTAGCTCAAAGTGTCTCGCACCATCATAATGCAAAGACAAATATTACGCATTCCTTCACGGCTATGCCGTAATACTTATATGAACGATCGCCTAGATACTCTGCACCAAGAGCATCTAGGACAAATGCATCATGCCATTCTGACAATAGCTTCATCGTGATTCTTTTTTCCACGAATGAGCTGCAGCTCTGCGCCGCCTTGATTAAGCTTGTCGACTATTATTTTAACGGCTGAATATGGCGTTATTCTAACTGCTGCTTGCGCGTTGCTTAACATATCATTCCATCCATTTATGTGTTTTACTAATACCTCAACCTCTTCTTTTTTCATATTTTTCTCTGCTTCGATACGGTTCGCTATATGTCTTATGTAAGCATTATAAGCGCTATTCCCATTAATATCGTTTCAATTTTATTGCTTCTCATAAATTTTTCTCCTATGTTTAAAGTTTTTACAATGGTTGCCAAATGCAAATACGATTGCCGCTGTAATAACGGAATGTTACGCCCGCTATCTCAACATCCCATATCGCACTGTCATAATTGCTGTATTTGTCGGTATACATCAAGGCAATGCAACCGTTGTAAGTGCCGTAATAATGTATGACATTGACATCTTCTGCGGTGGCGTCGTCTTCACCGTATCTGTGTCGCAAATCATACGCACGCGTTTCTTTGATTGCCTGTTCCGTTTCGGAGGACAGTTCGGCGGGAACTTTCGGTGCAGGGATAAAGCCGTCCGTGTTTTCATCGCCGCTCAGATAGCAGGCAATGCTTTTCAGGTCGTTGGTTGTAAGCAATCCTGCGTCATATGCCTCCTGCAATGTGTAAAACTCTCCGCGCTTTTGCGGCTCCTGATTGCACGCGACAAGCACGCCTGCCGCGCACGCAAACAAGCACGTCAACGCTATGCCGAGAGCCGCAAGTTTCAAAGTGATTTTTCTCTTCATCATTTCCCCCTTCTCTATTTTGTTAGGAATGAATTCTATGCTCGGAACATACGGAACATTGCTTCCGAAGACGGTTACTTTAAATCGCAACAAAAAGTACGCCGATCAAGCCCCATCGTTGTTCCCTTCTAAAAACAATAACAATCTATTTCGCGATTTTGTCCCTAAAAAAATAAAAATTTTTTGCGATGTCAAAAATTCATACATTCCGGCTTACATTGCTATGTTCCATCATTTTGCTCCGTGCCACCAATTTGATTATATGCAAATTAAAAGCCGCCATAAATGGCGACTTTTAATAATTCGCTACAATGTGTGGCCACCTTAAAAAATCATATCCAGAATAGCATCGACTTCCGCATCGCCATAAAAAACAAAGGTCATATAATAATTCACACCCCCTCTGTTAAATCTTATTCTCCAATCATATACTCCGCTTGCTCGCTCGTTTATGTTATATCCGACCGTGATCCCGTTCCAAAGCGCGACATCAACACACACGTCGAACAAAGTGCTCTCCACATAAACATAGTTTTCGTAATACATCAATATGCTGATATGATCGAAATAATCGTCGTAGACGCTCACTTCAAGCATTATGCCGCCGAGAGTTCCCGTGGAATCGTTCATCTTGAGCATGCCAGTCGAACCTGTGTTGCTAATGGTAGGCAACATAAAATCGGTGCCGTACCCGGCAATGTCGTCTATACTTGTGAACGGAACGTCTCTCATATATTCGGCATCACTGAAATAATATTGCGTTGTTTCGCCGCCGCCCTGCTCCATGCCAAGCGTCAACGGTAGGACTACCGCAAGACATATCGCAACCGACAAAACAACTGAACAAACGGCAACCGTCCATTTGCGTTTGATATTCTTACGAGGCTTGTGTTCCGCTAACCGCATTTTGTGCAGATCATGATCCATTCCTTTGGAAGTAGATCTTGCATAAGACTCCATCATTTCGTCAAACTTTTTGTTTTCCATAGTGTCATTTCCTTAATTTATCCCCACAGCCTCCGCATTAATGACAAGGCCGTTATTGTCTACTATGTAAAATCCTTTTACGTCATTAAATCCTGTCGCTACCTGCATGATCGTCCTTTCAGCGATCAGTTGATCCGCAGCGTTATAATAGCGAAGAGTGTTGATTTCATATACAACGACCATATGGTTTCCACCATATATCATCTTAATGTATACGTCTTTCCCGTTCTTTGATGACAGTGATGCAAGATTATATCCACTCAGAAAAAGAATGACCGGTCGCCCCGCAGCAATGCTCTCCGAGACTGCATTCAGATTGAGATTTCCGCCCGACATTACGGAAGAATGCACCGCCGTGTATCCTTGTGCGGTTACATATGCGTCAAAACCAGCTTTATACTGATCATATGAAGTGCCACTTTCAATAGCATTTGTCCCCATAAGTGTATAAAGCTCGTCTATAACAGCCTGCTTCTTTTCAAGCTCCACACTCATCGGATAATACGAGTAACTATCTCCGTGCGCTCTACCCGGCGTATAATCCGGAATGAGATTCACATAGTCTCGATCAAAATAACCAATAACATTAGCACCGGCAACATTCGCACAACTGTTTGTCAGCTGTGACGAGGTATTAAAGTAATCCGGAAAACTCAAACCGAGAGACTGTTTTTCTTCCGTTTTATACTCGTAACCGATCTCCTCTGTCTGTGTTTCTAAATAAGTCCCGCCAGCATACCCTTCGCTGAAAAACATCGGCACTGTCCCGCGCTGCGCAAATGCAGTCTGGCAATCAGAATATATGCACAAACAAAATACAACACCTATTATCAAAGCCGCCAATAATGCCGTTCTTCTTATTGTGATTGCTTTCATTTTCCTGTCCTCCACAATAATCAACAAACGACAGACTAATTTATCCCACTTTCATCAAAAAAAATTTTCATTTTCTTTAATGCGCTTTGTTTCAGTCGTCCTACCTTTGATTTCGACATACCTATGTCTTTTGCAATTTGGCGGATATTTTTGTCCTCAAAATATGTTTCCTGTATTATGATTTTCTCCTGCTCGTTCAAAATTTTCATCGCGATTTCCACGCTAACCTGCAAATCTTTTTGCTCTGAAAAATCTGAGCTTGCCTCGGCCAACATAGTGTAATCAACATAGCTTATGTTAACTTCCTTTCTGCCGGTGATCATCTTATATCTGTTGATGGCACGTCTCTTCATTACTCTGCACAAATAAGCAAAACCGTTCTGAACATATATAAATCTGTCTGCTATGTACTCTATATCTGCCCAAAAGTCTTGAACCAAATCGTCAGCATTGGCATCATTTTGCAGATACTTCAACGCGATATACCTCAATGTATGAGACATTTCATGATAAAGCTCGACGATACCATCGGCATCTCCACGCTTTATTTTTTCTAATGCCATGTTTACATCTTCAATCTTTTGCTTATAATCACTCATCGTCTCTTCAATATACCATAAAAATCACTATGCATAAACAAATCACAAATAAAACATCGATTATTCAGTTTTTGCAACCGTGGCGTGTGCTTGTCATAGACAAGTGCGGCTCGGCTGCGCCGCGCCGCAGACAAGCACACGCCGTTAAAAGGGCAAGGCGAGCGGAAAACGAGAGCGAAGCGGAGTCGCCCGCTGAACCGCTCGGGCGACCGTCCGCTTTTTCGCTCTCTCGTAGTTTTCCTTCAAGCCTCCTTTTGCGTTTTTCATTTAGGCTATTTTCTTTGTCCTGCGTGGCAACAGCTCGCTTTCGGTTCCGTTTTTTGCTCATGCCACAAAGGGGTGATGCGAACCGCGTTCTGCCGTGCAGAATTGCGCCAAAAGCAATTATGTTCTTCCTGCCACAACACCTCCGCAAGGTGCCTTTCGTGGGCGCATTGTCGCATAGTCCTCTCAAAAGTAAACGGACGGAAATCCTTGCCGTAACGTCTGACATTTCGGACAATGACGCAAGGATTTTCTTTTCCCGTTGACTTTTGACGACTCTCCTTCTACGCCTACTTCTCCCACCGTCCTATGCTCCCGTTTGCCTGCCGAAAGGCAACATATTTCGGAGGTGCAGACGATGGAAAACAAACGAAAGGTTTACGAGGTGTTGGAAGAAAAGATCTCGCCGGACAACATCGTGCGCATAAGCGAATTGCTTGCGCTGGGCGCGTTGAAATATATGTGCGGACACAAGATGCTGCACGGGATGTACGCGGATCTCTCCCGTGACATAGCATACAAAGATGCGGAAGGATATGTCCTCACAGAGAGCTATGACCTCGTGCAAGAGGCGGCGATGTTCTTATGCAGTTATATGGGTATGACCGTGAACGAAAGCAAAGACGGCGAACAATACACCGTACGGCAGCTGTGCAACAAAACGCTCTGTCACAAGATATACGAGCTATGGAAAGTGAAACGGTACACGGAAAGCATAGACGCCCTGCCGAGGCGCAGAGAGCCATTTACAGAATTTGAACGGGAGAAAGCCGATTACTCCAAGCATGACGAACTCATGGCAAAACTCCGTCTTACGAAAGGCGAGAAAGAGACCATCGAGTGTTATGTGGCAGGGATAAGTTTTACGGAGCAAGCGAAGCTGCTGTCCGTGAACCTGTCCACGATATGGCGCAGAAGAAAGAGCGCGCAGACAAAATGTCTTGCCATAGTCGGCATTTTATGACAGACACACATTATCAACTTTCACAAGGCAGCCCTGAACGGCTGCCTTATTTTTTGTGTTTTCGGGGGTCCATATTTGCATTTCCCGTGGCTTTTAAGTGGAGGGATCTTTGTCGCGAGCTTTACAAACGCCTTTTTCGTTCCCTCAAAAAAACACGAAGAAAATTTTCTAATAGGAAAATAAGCTTCCTATTTGGCGGTCAGACTCAAAGCAAAATTTCTCCGGAAAATTTTTCAAAGTCGCAAAAAGGCTTGCGACATTGAAGGATATAACGAAGGAAAAACAAAAAGGAGGTAATGCCTATTGAAGGACGAAAGCATCACGGTGGTGACAGTGGGAAAGCCGGACATCTCGGCGATGAGCAGCGGTGAAAAAGACACATTCTTTGCCGCGTTGCTCGCAAGGATGCGCGCACTTTCCGAAGAGCAAGGGACGGGACTCTCCGTCCGAAGGGGGTAGCTATGCCGTACAGGAACGCAAAAGTTTACAACGACGGAAGCCACTTTATAGCGATCCCGCAAACATCATCTCCGCACAGGCGGAAGAAAAGCCCGGAAAGGACGGTCTGCACGGGCAAGGAATTGCAGACGCATACGGACAAGACCGAGAAAGAAACGGCGAGGGAGGCTCTTGCTCCCAAGGAACGGTTTGAGAAAATTTACAAAGAAAACGACGGCAAGGGAAAAGCCGAGAAGATAGATATCCTGACCAAAGAATTTGAAAAGGACTTCGGCACGGAAGCGGAAGCATTCGTCCGCGAGAATATGGAACGGATCACGAGGAACAAGATCGTCCGCAAGACAAGGCTGGCGCGGAAGATCAACCTGAACCCGTGGAACTATTTCTGCACTTTCACCTACTCGGATGCAAAGCATACGGAGGAAAGTTTCAGGAAGGGGCTTAGTGAGGTTCTGAAGCGCATGGTGCACCGCAAGGGATGGAGATATATCGGCGTGTGGGAACGCGGCGGAGAAAGGAACAGATTGCATTTTCACGGCATCTTTTTCATCCCGGAAAACGGTATGCCCGGCACATTGGAAACGAGGACGGATTACAGCTTTAATGAACACAAACGGCAGATGATAATGCAGAATACATACTTTAACGATAAGTTCGGGCGAAACGATTTCAACAAACTGGACGCGAAACGGGAGGCAACGGATGCTGCGAGGTATCTTATGAAGTACATAGAAAAGAGCGGTGAGAAGCTCGTCTACTCGCGGAACATCCCGACTTATTTCAAGTCCGATATCATGGAAGAGGACGTCCTTTGCAGGATAGGACAGGAGGACAAAAAGCTGTTGCTATCGGACGATTTCGGCTGTTGGGAAGACGGTTGCCTTATGGGCAAAGTAAGCCCCGAGGTCATAAAGAAAATGCCGAAATGCAACTGAACTTCGTCTTTCTCACGGAGAGCGTAAACGGAAAAGGGGTTGCCGTCAAGGGTGAAGTGCACCGCATCGCGTCCCTTGACGGCAAACATGAGGACACCAAACAAAACTATTCCCACCCCATTTCCCGTTTGTCCCGCTCCCGTCGAAAGACAGAAAAACATATCAGGAGGTAGATCAAATTGAAAAGTGCGATAATCTATGCACGATACAGCAGTGCAAGTCAGACGGAACAGTCCATAGAAGGACAGCTTCATGTCTGCACACAATATGCCAAAGCGAACGATCTCATCGTGGTGGACACATACATAGACCGTGCTACCACCGGCACAAATGACAACAGAGCGGCGTTTCAACAGATGCTGAAAGACAGCGAGAATGCCGCATGGGAAGTCGTGCTCGTCTATGCGATAGACCGCTTCGGCAGAAATTCGGTCGAGGTCGCACTCAACAAACAACGGCTGAAAACCAATGGCAAAGTGCTAATATCCGCCACTCAACGCACATCCGATAATCTGGACGGCACCAAGAACTTGGACGGCATCCTGCTCGAAAACGTCTATATCGGCATAGCGGAATACTATTCGGCGGAACTTTCTCAAAAGATACTCCGCGGACTCAGAGAAAGCAGGAGAAAGGGACAGTTCTGCGGAGGCAAGATACCTTACGGGTACTATGTCACGGACAAGAAAGTGCAGGTGGACGAAGAAAAGGCGGAAGTTGTGCGGTTCATCTTCCGGCAATATGCCGCAGGCGTCTATGTGCCGAAGATCATCTGCAAACTCAACGAAAAGGGGCTGCTCCACAACGGGAAGCCATTCCTGCCCAACGCGATATACGGGATATTGCGTAACGAGCGATATTTGGGGATAATGAGAATAAGGGACGAAGTCTATGACAACATCTACCCTCAGATCGTTGATGCGGATCTTTATGAAAAGGTAAAACGGAAACTTATCAAAAACAAGATAGGCTCAAGGAGCGTAAAGGAAGTGTATCTGCTGCGCAACAAGGTAAAATGCGGCTATTGCGGCAACATCATAAGCGCGGAGTGCGGTACGGCACGGAACGGCGAAACGATAAGATACTACAAATGCCTCGGAAGAAAGAAACATCACAACGGATGCGACAAACACCCCGTGCGGAAAGAAGCTCTCGAAGAACTCGTCCTTGACAGCGTCATTGAGGCGATGCAAGACGAAAAGACGATGAATGCGCTGATCAAAGGTCTAATGCAGATGCAGGACGCAAACAACAAGGAAAAGACGACGCTGAAATTGTTGTTGAAGGAAAAGAAACAGACGCAGACGGCTTTGGACAACATCGTGAAGGCGATAGAGAGAGGCATCATGTCCGACTCGACTAACAGGCGTCTCAACGAACTTGAACAACAAGCAAGAGAGCTTGACGAAAAGATAGCCGTTGAACGGAACAAAGTCGCGTTCCTGCTCACGGAGGACGATATGCGGCGATATTACCTGACCGCCATACGGCAGGAACCGCAACTACTTATAAGCACCCTCGTGAAGGAGATACTCCTCTACGATGACAAAATGGTGATCACCTACAACACACCGCTCCACGAAGGCTCCGACGACGATCGGGGCTTTTCTTTTTACGAAAAAACTCTCTTTCTCCCCTGCACCGTACCTCAAAGCGGCGAGACTACCCTCCTCCCGATCCAAACCGTGATGCGCGTCTGAACCGTAAAATCCTATATCTGCCCACGCTCTTTGCGGACAAAAGAAAAAGCAAACAAAATCTGGTTCGATTTTGTTTGCTTATGGTGGAAACAACTGGACTCGAACCAGTGACCCCTTGCTTGTAAGGCAAGTGCTCTAACCAACTGAGCTATGCTTCCAAAACAAAACAACCGCTGACGCGGTTGCTGTTTGGTGACCCCACCGAGACTCGAACTCGGGTTACCGCCGTGAAAGGGCGATGTCTTAACCGCTTGACCATGGGGCCGTTTTTGGTAGCGGCGGTCGGATTCGAACCAACGACCTGCCGGGTATGAACCGGCCGCTATAACCAACTAAGCTACGCCGCCTCAATTTTTGCGGCGGCCTCGCCGAGCGAAGCCGTCGCTGTGGTTGCGGGGGAAGGATTTGAACCAACGACCTTCGGGTTATGAGCCCGACGAGCTACCAACTGCTCCACCCCGCGCCGAGATGCTTGTAAATGATACGACGGAGCGAAGATTTTGTCAAGCGATTTTCCGTCATAATCGTAAAAGCCTCACCCTCTGAGTGCACGCAAGCGCGAAACCCCGACCTCCGCGGAGCCCGAAACATCGCGAATTTTTGCGTTTCGTGCAGATAGATATGCGGTTTTTCGACAATTCACGCCGACTGTTCATTATCAACGCAAATGCGCCCGATATCTATTGCATTGCGTGAGCGCGCGTGATAAACTCGACTCAGAACAATCGTCGAAAGGAGAGACATATGAGCAAATATCCCGACTATATTTCCGAGAAAAGGCGTCCCGTGCCCACTCCCGACAGCATCGTGGAGAACGGTCAGGCACATTTCGGCACATTCGACAAGCCTTTCAGAAACCTCAATCTGCTCGACTGCGAAAAGCCTTGCGGCAAATGTATGCCCGATTTTATGAAAAAAGGCCGCCTTACGGAATGGGAAGCCTTCGAAGTGCACCTCGACGAGGGCGCGCTCATATCCGCCGTTTACAACACGGGACCTTTCGGTTTTTCCATTTTCGTGTGGTTTGACAAGAGGACGGGCAAAATTTCCAAGTGGCGCAACATCGTCCCCGTCAAAAAAGCAAAAGTCGCCTCTCAACTGGTGGACGACTACTGCGAACTCAATGTCAAAAAGAGCGAGTACAAAATCGTCAACGACCTTATGAACGGCAAAGCCTACGCAAAGGGCTGGACGGAAAGCAGGAAATTCGGCAGATTCGAAATAGATATGGCTGTCGAACGCATTTCCCCCATTTCCAACGTTT
>OHTC01000008.1_pt1 | contig 153953 bp, 120 predicted proteins | sample 1578801 | NCBI WGS metagenome assembly OHTC01 (sample SAMEA3879556, study PRJEB24766) | human gut metagenome | biome: human-associated habitat; feature: feces | place: USA | collected 1985/1987 | reverse complement strand
GCCCATGTGCTACCACTACACCAAGCTCCAACGCGAAAATGATTATATCCCAAATTTTCGCATTTTGCAATCGTTTTTTCAAACAATATTGACACTAACGTAAACTTCGGGCTAAAATATTTGTACTCACCTATCGGGAGGACTGTATGCAAAACGAAATTACGACGCGTCAACCCCTTCTCGACGCGCAAGGAAACATCGCAAATCCCGGCTATGCCAAAAAGCTCCTCTGGGAGTACAACAGAGAAAACATCACCGCAAACCCGACCAGAATCAAGGAATGGGATTACTACTACATCGGCTGCGACGAACACGCTCTTTGCCTTACGGTTGCGGATATGGGATACGTCGGCGCGCTGTCTATCTCCGTCATAGATTTTGTCACTCCCTCGCAGTTTACCAACAGTTCCATTTTCTTTTTCCCCATGGGCAAACTGAAAATGCCGCGCACGACCGAATACGGTGACGTCAGCTGGCGCAACGGCAAAACGGAAATGACGTTCACCTGCGACGGCAAAATCCGTCACTTAACCGGCAAATTTTATAATGCGGACAAAAAAGGTCACGACGTAAAATTCGACGTTACTCTTTCCGATTTCCCCGAAGAAAGCATGGTAATCGCCACACCTTTCGACAAAAAAGGATATTTCTACTACAACCAGAAAATCAACTGCATGACCGCCGAAGGCTGGTTTACGGTCGGCGACAAAATCAAGAAGTTCTATCCGCAAACTTCCCTTGCCACTCTGGACTGGGGACGCGGCGTATGGACTTACGACAACACGTGGTACTGGGGAAGCCTGCAAACGCACCTCGACGACGGCAGCAAATTCGGCTGGAACATCGGATACGGTTTCGGCAATACGTCGGCGGCAAGCGAGGATATGCTTTTCTACAACGGCAAATCCCACAAAATCGGCAGAACGAAGTTTATCATCCCCGGCGACGATGCGGGAAAACCCGAATATATGGCAAAATGGAAGTTCATATCCGAGGACGGAAGACTGGACTGCACTTTCAAACCAATTATCGACCGCTACGAGCCGTTTGACCTCAAAGTCATGTGCATGATACCTCATCAGGTTTTCGGCTATATATCGGGCAAATGCATTCTCGACGACGGCACGGAAATAATTCTGAAACAGCGACTCGGATTTGCAGAAAAGGTTCACAACAAATGGTAATCGGACAATCCGTAATCCATACGCAACACAAACCGACAATCAATAACCAACAAAAAGAGCACCCGACGGGTGCTCTTTCGTTTATGCCGATTTACTTTCCGATTTTCATTCTTCACCGAACATTCTGTCCAGCAGTTTGTCCTGCGACTCTTTGATTACCACATACTTCGAGAGTTTCACGCCTTTGCTCACTTCCGCTCTGTACCAGTTGCTGAGCCCCGCATACCGCACAATGTTTCCCGCATTATAGCCTCTGAGTTTGATAATCGAACCAAACTTCACGCCGAACAGATTTATCATAAGTATCTGTTCGTTCTTGGGAGCGTTCTCGTACATATCTTTCAGAATCTTGCCAAGGTTTTTTTCGCTATACTCCATAATGCACCTCCGATTGTTTCACGGACGGCATCGCCGCCTTCAACTCAATCATCGCACAGGAATATGAGGTTGTCAAGATGCAGTATTCTGAGAAAGGCATTTCGCGAGCCACCATTCAAAGAAAATATCAAATAAATTTTACGACCGCCAAACCGCACAGAAGGACACAAAATACGCTCATCAAAGTCCCCGCTAAGTATCGCAGAACTTTGCGGGGTTAAGGAGTCGCAGGCTTATACGCAAACAAGTCGGGAAAACCCGACTTGTTGCTTAATTTGCCTTGCGGCGACGTGGTCGGAGTGGCGAGATTTGTAGAAGCGCGTGCCTTGCTTTGAAAGGCCGCCTTCGTAATAGCGCAGTCCGCTTTGCGGCGTAGCGTCACGGGACAGGTTGAAGCGAGCCACTCTCCAAATAAAAGAGCACCTACTCGGTGCTCTTGATTTGGTCGGAGTGGCGAGATTTGAACTCGCGGCCTTACGGTCCCGAACCGTACGCGCTACCAAACTGCGCTACACCCCGATGTATTATGATGTTGATTATCTTTGTCAGAAACGTTCTGCCTGTGTTTGGTAGTGCGTCTCGCGCTCACCGAAGGTTTTGCGTTTCCTCTCTTTATCCGTTGACGGGTGTTCCCTTCCCGCTGTCCGTGTCGTTTACTTATCGCAACCCAAACTGCGCTACACCCCGATGTATTACGATGTTGATTATCTTCGTCAGAAACGTTCTGCCTGCGTTTGGTAGTGCGTCTCGCGCTCACCGAAGGTTTTGCGTTTCCTCTCTTTGTCCGTTGACGGATGTTCCCTTCCCGCTGTCCGTGTCGTTTACTTATCGCAACCCAAACTGCGCTACACCCCGATGTATTACGATGTTTATTATCTTCACCAGAAACTTTTTGATTTGAAACAAATCACTTGTTCAATCTTACGTCGACACTGCTAATTATATTAGCAACATTATTTTTCGTTGTCAAGAGAATAACCTTGCCGCACCGTCGGCTATTTGCTATTTACAATCCGCGCGACAGATAGTAAAATATATTCGACCGATTATGATAAGGAGGCATTATGCAATCATTCAGATTTTACAATCCCACAAAGGTTTATTTTGGACGTAACGCAATCGACAATCTGGCGTTCGAGTTGCAGAATTACGGCAAAAACATACTGCTCGCCTACGGTGGCGGGAGCATCAAAAAAAGCGGCCTTTATGACATCGTCACGGCGATTTGCGCGCGTTGCGGCAAAACGGTGTACGAGGTCAGCGGCATTATGCCCAACCCTCGCACCGAGAAGGTGTACGAAGGCATCGACATCTGCAAGAAAAAGGACATCGACCTCATCTTGGCAGTAGGCGGCGGAAGCGTCATCGACTGCGTAAAAGGAATGGCGGCGGGCGCAAAGACAGACAGAGATTTCTGGCAGGCGTTTTACCGCAACAAGGAAGAATGCCTTTCGGCAACGCCCATCGGCGTAATCCTCACTCTGCCCGCGACGGGAAGCGAAATGAACAGCGGCTCTGTTGTAACCAAATGGGACGAGAACCTGAAAACGGACTACACCAGCGACAGCCTGTATCCGAAATTCGCGATACTCGACCCTACATACACTTACACTCTGCCGAAGAACCAGATTATATACGGTGCCGTCGACACGCTCGCGCACGTATTCGAACAGTACTTCTCCGCTCCCGACGACAAAAACCTCAGCGACGACCTCGCCGAAGCAATCATCAAAAACGTCGTTGACAATCTGGAAACCGCGCTTGCCAACCCCGAGAACTACGAGGCACGTTCCAACCTTATGTGGGACAGCACAATGGCGCTCAACCGCGTTATCGGATGCGGCAAAAAACAGGATTGGAACAGCCATATGATTGAACACAGCCTGTCGGGATTTTACGACATACCACACGGCGCGGGGCTTGCAATAGTGTTCCCCAACTGGATGAGATACGTCCGTCATACCTGCATCGGCAAATTCGTACGCTTTGCAAAGAACGTATGGCACGTCGACTGCACGGGCAAAACCGACGACGAAATCGCGCTTGCAGGCATTCAGGCTGTTCAGGATTACTTCAAGAAAATCGGAGCTCCCACTACTCTCACCGAAGTCGGTATTCCTGCGGAACGCATACCCGAAATCGCCGCAAAAGTGGAACTCACCCCCGGCGGATATGCGCCGCTTACGCACGAAGACGTGGTTGAAATACTCAAAATGGCAATCTGAACATCGGATTGTGCTAAAAAATAACACCAAAACAAAAACGCCGCTTTTGCGGCGTTTTATATTGCGCCCAACGCAAGCGCAGAAAGCACGCCCAACATAATGCTGACGCAAGGAGGTTTCCCCGAAGACGCGGAATAGGTTTCGGCAAACACCTCGGCAAAAGACACGTACAGCATTGCGCCTGCGGCAAGTCCCAGACATACCGCCGAAACGTAAACGTTGACGGCCCCGAGAAATACTCCCGCCACCGCGCCGAGAACAGTCGCCGCTCCCGTAAGGGCGGACGCTGCAACGGCAAGTCCTTTTTTTACTCCGCCGCCCGCAAGCGGTGCCGCAACCGACATACCCTCGGGCACGTTGTGCAGTGCAATGGTAAGTGCAACCGCTATTCCGCCCGCCGTTTCCGCGCTGCCCGCCGCACCTATTGCAAGCCCCTCGGGAAAATTGTGCAACGCTATAGCAATCGCCATGATTATGCCCGTGCGCAACATGCTTTTTGCCGTCGTCCCGTTTTGCGCGTCCGCTATCGCGCTTATCACCGCTCTTCGGCTCAACGGACTTACGGTTTGCACTACCGATTTTTCTTTTGTGGTGCTTGCCGCAAAAGTTTTATGCCGTGCCCACATAATGGCGTCGGACAGCTTTTCCGCAAGGGCGACGGCAACCGCTCCCGCTCCCACCGAACATATAAGACATATCAATGCCGTTTGCGTTTTCAGTCCGCCCGCCAGCAATGAAGAAAAGGATTGCGGAACAAGGTCGAAAAGGGATACTCCTACCATAATTCCGCCCGCGAACCCCAGCACACGCGGCAGAAAACCGCGTCCCGCGTCACCCAGAAACACACCGAGCAAACCGCCCAGTCCCGTACCCGCTACTCCCGCCGCCAATGACGCCAGAAGTATAATCGTTTGGTCAGACATTAAACCTCCATAAAGAGCCGCGCTTTTTTCGGACTCGTTTGACAATCGGATTTGTCTTATGATATTTTTACTGTATGAGCGGATACTTTATTACCACGGACCTGACAGCGGACTTTCCGCAATGCCTTAAAGAGGACGAATTTCTCATTATGCCGATGAGCTACGTCATGGACGGCGTGGTTTACGACGGCAAAGAAACGCCCTATCTTTCCTCTCACGATTTCTATACTTTGGTCGAACAGGGCAAAACGCCCACAACTTCCCGCGTACCCGTCGAAGAAGCGCACGAATTTTTTATGGCGATACTCGCAAAAGGCAAAGACATTCTGCACATATCCTTTTCTTCCGCGTTGTCGGGAAGTTACGAAGGTTATCTCCAAGCGGCTGAAAAGGCGATGTCGGAATACCCCGACCGCAAAGTTGTCGTCGTTGACAGCAAATGCGCAAGCGCGGGCGAAGGACTGCTTTGCTACTACGCATTGAAAAAACGCCGCGAAGGAGCGACGCTCGAAGAAAATGCCGAATACGTCACGGATTTGCGCGAACATATCGGACACGCGTTCACGGTCAACGACCTTTATCATCTCTACCGTGGCGGCAGACTGAGCAAAGGCGCGGCAATAGTCGGACAGGCAATCAAACTGAAACCCGTACTCATGGTCGACGAAAACGGCGCGCTCGTGAACATCTCAAACGTACTCGGCCGCAAAATCGCGGTAAGGTCGCTGGTCGACAAAATGGAACACGACGGCGCGAACTACAAAAACGACGTAGTCATAATCGCCCACGGCGACTGTCCCGAAGACGCCGCCCTGCTCGAAGAGAAAATCAACGAACGTTTCGGCAAACAGAACATAGTCACAACGGACATCGGCGCAATAATCGGCAGTCACTGCGGCAAAGGCGTGCTTGCGCTCTTTTACCTTGCCGAAAACAAAACCGACCGCAGAATTTAACCGCAATCAACACATTCAACTCAACAGACAAACAAAAAAACACCGCAAACGCGGTGTTTCTTTTTGCTTGAAGATTTATTTTGTTTATATGGATTTACTCCGTGAGCGATTTCATAAATGCAAGATACGCTCCCGCTTTGCTTTCGGCTTTTGCCATATCGTCCGCACTCGACGCGGCATAGATTTTGAGTTTGGGCTCCGTACCCGAAGGACGAACGCAAATCCAGTCCCCGCCCGCCAGATGCAATTTGAGCGCGTTGGTCCTGGGAAGATCTATTGCCTTTTTGCTGCCGTCCGAAAGCGTCGACACTCCGTCGACAAGGTCGTCTGACGCAACCACCTGCACGCCTTCGATAGAGTCGTACTTGCGGGCGCGCAACGCTTTCATAATACCGCGCATTTTGTCCATGCCGTCTATGCCGCCGAAAGTAATCGACGTCGCCGTTTCGCAGAAATAACCGAACTTGCGGAATATGTCCTGCAGCACGGAATATACGGATTTGCCTATGCTGTCGTAGTAGCATATCATCTCGGCAAACAGCATTGCCGCAACGACTGCGTCCTTGTCGCGGGCGTGAGTGCCCGCAAGCGAACCGTAACTTTCCTCAAATCCGAAAAGATAAACGTATTCGCCCGACTTCTCCCATTCTTTGATTTTTTCGCCTATGAACTTGAAGCCCGTAAGCACGTCGAAGGTTTTGACGCCGTAGGAGTCGGCGACTTTGCGTGCGAGTTCGGTGGACACGATTGTCTTGACGATTGCGCCGTTTGCGGGCAACGTTCCCGCTTCTTTTTTCCTGCGCATGATGTAATCCGCAAGCAAAACACCTATGCGGTTGCCGTTCAGCAACACGAATTTGCCTTTGTCGTCGCGGATTGCAACGCCCATACGGTCGGCGTCGGGGTCGGTGCCGATTACGACGTCGCTTCCGATTTTGTCGGCAAGTTCTACTCCCATACGCAAGGTGTCGGCTTCTTCGGGGTTGGGGACGCGGACAGTGAAAAATTCGCTGTCCGGCTTTGCCTGTTCGGGCACGACAGTCACGTTTATTCCCATTCTTGCAAGCACAGTAGTCACGGGCATATACCCCGTTCCGTGTACGGGCGTGTAAACGATTTTGACGCGTCCGCCGAACTTGCTCACCGCGTCGGGAGAAAGTCCGAGTTTTTCAATCTGTTCGAAGTAGGCTTTGTCCACGCTTGCGCCGATAACCTTGACATTGTCGTCGACCATAACGCCGTCAAGTCCTTTCACGCTCTCGGCGTCGAAGCTCGCAGAACACTCTTTTATGCCGAAATAAGAGGTTTTTGATATAAATTCGACCACTTTATCCGTCGCTTCGGGCGACATCTGCGCTCCGTCGTCGCCGTAAACCTTGTAGCCGTTGTACACTTTGGGGTTGTGGGACGCGGTTATCATTATGCCCGCAATCGCGCCCGTATATCTGATTGCAAACGAACACATCGGCACGGGGCGCACGTCCTCATAAAGGAAAACTTTGACTCCCGCCGCCGACAGAACTTTTGCCGACAGCACGGCAAAGTCTTTGGAAAATCTCCTCGTGTCGCAGGCAATGACCACGCCGCGGTTCATTGCTTCCGCGCCGAGCGTTGTTATGTAATCGGCAAGCCCTTTCGTCGCACGGCGAACCGTAAAACGGTTCATTCTGTTGGTGCCCATATCTATAATTCCGCGCATTCCCGCAGTGCCGAATTCCAGCGGCTGCCAGAAACTTTCTTTCTTCTCGTCTTCCGTCATTGCGGCAAGTCTTGCTTTTTCGTCGGCGGTAAGTTCGTCGGACGAATTCCACATTGCGAAACTTTCAGAATATTCCATACTCTCTCCGTTTTTGTGTTTGGTCGTATTTGCATACGAATTTTTATACGCTATTAATTATATTATAAGGCTTATTCCGTGTCAATGATTGGATAATGCGCGAAAGCGCGCACATACTATCCGCGTATGAAAAAATATCCCTGCGAGAAATCTGTTATCAAATCATGCGTTATGGCGACCGCGGTGTGCACTCTGTGCGCTTTTTTCATACTATGCATTATGACAACACGGTTTTCAACTCAATCGGCAACCGCATGCGCGGAAGTGCCCGAAGTCACCATGATAGCCAAGTTTTCGACCTACTACGGCGACAGCTCCGACAACCGCAAACACAACATTGCGCTTGCCGCGAAATTCATCGACGGAACGGTTATACTCCCCGAAGACGAGTTTTCCTTCAACCAGACAGTCGGCGCGCGTACCAAAGAACGCGGGTTCAAATCGGCGTACATCATAAGCGACGGAACGTTTGTCGAAGGAACGGGCGGCGGAGTGTGTCAGGTGTCGAGTACACTCTACAACTGCGCCCTTCTTGCCGATATGACGATAACATGCGTGCGTCCGCACTCTCTCCCCGTATCGTACGTCGCGCCATCGTTTGACGCCATGGTGTCGTCCGCAAGCGACCTGCGCTTTGCAAACACGCTTGCCGCTCCCGTCACTGTCAGAATGACGGCGGACGGCAAATATCTGCGCGCGGAAATATACGGGGTGTCGAGCGGAGTCAACATTCGCCGCCGTTCCGAAACTGTCGGAACAATCCCGCAGAAAACAGAGTACGTGGACGACGCCACCCTTGCACCGGGCGAAGAAAAAATCGACACTTACGGCAGGGACGGGCTGAAATCGGAAGGCTTCCTCGAATATTTCTCAAACGGAACGCTTCTCAAAACAATCCGCATAAGAAAGGACACGTATCTTCCGCAAACGCGCATAATCCTGCGCGGTGTAGCCACCGAAACTCCCCCACCCGACGAAAACGCCCCGCAATTATAACAACACAAATAAAAAGTAGATAAGAAACAATAGCGAACCCCTCAATTAGTCAAAAAGAAAAACAAAATTTCACAAAAAAAGCGGCTAATGCCGTTTTTTTTTGCTTGATTGTGTTATTAATTGAGTGTGTTGTTGGATTGATTGAGCGCTATTTGCAATGATTGCTTTATTAAGTTCGTTGTATTCTTGCAATTTTTGCCTGTTGTTGCATTTCGGTTTGAACGGTTGCTATTTTTGAGGCGGTCTGCGGCCGCTGCGGTTGCCGTTCGGTTTGTGCGGTCTGTCGGAAATCTTCGGGAGCACTCCGAGCGCGCGCAAGGTGCTGTCGGGAAGTTCGCAGACAAAACGTTTGTCTTCCTCTCCGTGATAGTCGCTTCCGCCCGTCACCGTCAATTTGTATTTCTCCGCCGTTTTCGTGAGTGCGGCAACGTCTTCCGCCGTATGCTTGGGATAAAACGTTTCAATGCCTTTGAGTCCGAACGGTTTGAGCCCCGTTATCAGCATATCGAGCGTTCTGTCCTGCAAATACTTTTTTGGGTGCGCAAGCACGGCAATTCCGCCGAACGAACTTATCAGTTTTACGGCTTCGAGGGGTGACGTTCTTCTCGTCGACGCGTACGCTCTGCCCTTGGGTCCGAGATAGCGGTCAAAGGCTTCCTGAATGTCGCCGACATACCCTTCTTTCAGCAGTTGTCGCGCGATGTTCATTCTGCCTACACCGTCCGCACCGAAGTCGATGTCGGGGGTTATGCCGAGTGCCGCAAGTTTTTCGCCGATAAGCAAATTGCGCGCGCGGCGCATATCCTTTATGCCTTCTACCTGTTTCAGAAAATCTTTGTTGCGGTAATCGACGTTGTAGCCGAGAATGTGAATTTCGCTGTTGGAGTATGCGGAAATTTCAATGCCTGCAACAAAACGGACTCCCAAAGCGTCGGCTTTTTCGCGCGCTTCTTCGACTCCGCTTACGGTATCGTGGTCGGTGACGGCAATGAGTTCAAGTCCTCTTTCCGCCGCCCATTCGACTATCGCGGACGGAGATTTTGTTCCGTCCGACGCCGTTGTGTGCAGGTGCAAATCCGATTTCATAGGTAATCTCCCGTTTCCTCGACCGTACTTGCCGCGGCAATCATATCGGGTTCTTCTCTTTCGGCGGGCGGCAAATCTTCGCCCAGTTTGTCGAGTTTCTTGTTGAGCATCTGGTTGCGCTTGTCGATGTCGTCGACTACGCGCACGACGCTCTGCGCTCTGTCTTTGACTTTGACGATAAGGTCGGTGAACTTCTCGAAATCCTTTCGTACGTCGCGCATAAGTTTGATGATTTCGCCGCTCTTTTTCTGGATTTTGAGAGTGGTGAACCCGACCTGCAAACTGTTGAGCAGCGCGGAAACCGTGGTCGGTCCGCATACCGTAACGCGGAAGTTGGTCTGCAAATCGCCGATGAACATTCCGTCGCGCAGCAGTTCTGCATACAGCCCTTCGTTTGGCACGTACATAACGGCAAAGTTCGTGGTGTACGGCACTTTGATGTATTTGTCCGCAATACTCCGCGCCTCGGATTTCACGCGGTCGAACAACGCTTTGCGCGCAAAATCAACCGCCGCCTTGTCGCCGTCTTCGCCCGCTTCGAGCAGTCTGTTGTAGTCTTCGAGCGGAAACTTCGCGTCAATCGGCAACAAAACTTCTTCGCCTGCCTGTCCCGGCATTATTACGGCAAAGTCCACCTTTTCGCGCGAACGCGGCGAAACGCTGCACTGCGTTCTGTATTGTTCTGGAGCAAGTATCTGTTCGAGCAGACTTTGCAAGGAAACCTCGCCCCACGTACCACGGGTTTTGACGTTTGCGAATATCTTGTTGAGATTGCCGACTCTCGTGGTCAGTTCCTTCATTTCGCCGAACCCTTTCTGCACGTTGTCCAGTCTGTCGCTGACTTGTTTGAATGCGTCCTGCACCCTCTTTTCCAAGGTTTCGGAGAGTTTTTCCTCAACCGTCGCGCGCATCTGCCCGAGTTGCTTTTCGTTGTCGTCACGCACTTCTTTGAGCCGCGCCTGCATTTCCGCGCGCATTTTATCCGTGCTTCCCGCAAGTTCGTCGCGGATTCCCTTGACTTGCATCTGCATATCGGCACGCATATCCACAACGCCCGCTTTGAACTCGGCTTTCATTTCCGCAAGCTGTTTCTGAAGTTCGCCGTTTATCTTGGTTGCGTTTTCGTTCTGCACCGTCTGTATGTACTGCATGGACTTTTCCATATACGCAACCAACGCGTCCGTCTTTTGGCTTACGTTGGACAAATAGTTGTTGAAAATACCCGCCACGCTTTGATTGCTCTGCGTGTTGGCGTCAAGCACCGCTCTTTTTGCGTAATCTATCTCACGGGTGAGTTCTTTGACTGTGTTCATCGAAGCGGCATACAACGCTTCTGCGTCCGAACTTCCGCCCGCTATTTTGCTTTTTTTGTTTCTTATGAGCGCAATGACAAGCGCCGCCACGGACGCCGCCGCGGCGATAAGCGCAAGTGCAAGTATCGCAATTTCGAATGCGGTCATTTGTACCTCCTTCGACAAGCTCCGTAATCGACCGATTACCGAAGATGTTTTTCCGCCTGCCTTTCTAAAAACGCAAGCGCGTTTGCTCTGTCACGCAAACACGGATTGACGACGGCTTCGTCCCAGAGCAACCCGAGAGCCTCGCCGATTTGTTTTCCTTTCAGACCTGTCGCCGCCGCGTCCGCGCCGCCTACGGGCAAATCCGACAGTTTCATGGGCGTACCGTCCGCAAGCATTTCGTGGTAAAGCACATCCGTTCTGATGTCGCCAACGGGTTGTCCTTTTGTTGCATAACCGTCGGCGTATTTGAGTTTTATGAGTTTTTCCACCGTTCCCGCGTGCTTTACGATAAACCTGCGCAGTTTGTTTTCGGACATATCGCCTTTCAGGTCAACCATATGACAGGCAACGAGTTCGGTTGTTTCCTTTATTCTTGCGGGCGGCATTCTGAGCGCGCGCAGTCTGTTTTCCGCCGCATTTGCGCCCAATACGTCGTGCCCGTGCATATTTCCTTGCGCATCAACGGCGATTTTCTTCCCTATGTCGTGAAGCAAAGCCGCCCACCTTATATCGGGCGAAGACACGGCGTAAGCCTCAACGGAATGTCTGTACGCGTCGTAAATATGATGTTTTGCGGGCTGTTCCAGCCCTTTGAGCGCGGCAAGTTCGGGAAGCAACGTTTCGACGAGTCCGAGCCTGTCAAGCAGATTGAACCCGCGCACGTGCCCGTCTTTTATTCCGAGTTCGGGATAAGCCGTATCCGCAACAAAAATCTTGTCGAGTTCGGCAAACACCCTTTCGGGCACGATGTCTTTCACGCGCCACGCGTTTTTCTTTGCGGCGGCAAACGTGCTTTCTTCGATTTCGAAACCGAGTTCGGCGGCAAACCTCACCAACCGCAAAACCCGAAGTCCGTCTTCGCCGAAAACTTTTTCGGGGTCGGTAACCGCGCGCAAGACCTTGTTTTTTATGTCTTGTATTCCGCCCGCGAAATCGAGATACTCCGCTTTCACCACGTCGTAGTAAACGGCGTTGCAGGCAAAGTCGCGCCTTACCGCGTCAAGTCTTATGTCTTCGGTGAACCTTACGTCCACGGGACGGTGGTCGCCTTTGCCTTCGGCATAACTGTCCGTGCGGAACGTCGTGTACTCCGCGCTGAATCCGTCTTTGCTTACAACGACTGTCCCCAGTCGCAAACATTTGTCCGAAACCGCAAAACCGCTGTTTTTCAGTATCGTTTTTACGCTTTCAACATCTAGTTTTGAGCAAATGTCCAAATCTCTCGGAACCACTCCGAGCAGTTTGTCGCGGCAGAAACCGCCCACCGCGTACAGCGGTGCGCTTGCCGCAAACACTTCGGCAAGTTCATGAAGAACCCGCTCATTTACCACCGTAAACCTCGGGCGCGAGAACGCACACGTCGGGCAGGTTGCGGAACTTCTCCGCATAATCCAGCCCGTAACCCACGACGTATTCGTTGGGGATTTCGAAACCTACGTAATCGCCTTTGAGTTCGACTTTGCGGCGGGAAGGTTTGTCGAGAAGAGAACAGAGTTTGATTGACGCGGGGGAACGCGCTTCGAGAAGTTTTTTGAGGTAAACAAGCGTTATTCCCGTGTCGATTATGTCTTCGACAATCAGCAGGTGCTTGCCGACGACGGGGGAAGAAAAGTCTTTCAGCATTTTGACTTCGCCCGAACTCGACGCTCCCGAGCCGTAACTCGACACCGCGATGAAGTCGACTTCGACGTCGCCCGTCAGTTCACGGAACAGGTCTGCGAAAAATATCGTTGCCCCGCGCAGAATACAAACGACAAGCAACGGCTTGCCCGCATAATCGCGGTTGATTTCCGCCGCAAGTTCTTTCACGCGTACTGCGATGTCTTCTTTGGATACGAGAATTTTTGCAATTTCTTTACCGTACATTTTCGTCCTCTGTGATTTTGATTATATTTTTTGTTTTGTTGTCGATTTTAACCTTGTCGGAAACTTCCACGCCGACAGCGAAAAGAATATCGTTGCCCGACGCGCACACCACTATGCCGTCTCTTTTTCTCAGCGGAACTTTTCTGTCTGTTAAAAAGTCGCCGAAACTCTTGGTTCCGCCGCCAAACTTGGTGAAAACATCGCCTTCCCTTCTCGTGCGCAACACCGCGTCTTCGGGGATTTTGTCCGCGTCCGCATACAACGCTCCGCCGCCGAATTCGGCTTTCGAAAGGTCGACTTTACTGATAACGACTCCACACACTTCGGCATACTCCGAGCGCGGAAAGGCTATGCCCTCCGCAATATTTTCCGAACCGCCAACGCCACCGTTGCCGTCATAGGCTCTGTCCTTCGACGCAAGTCCCGCAACGGGTGACGGCGCGAAGACGAGAAATTCTCCGTCCTTGTGAACGGTAATTCCGTGCGGCAGTTCTATGCGCTTTCCGTTTTCGCATTCGGCAAGACGGAAAACGAGTTCGAAGTGCCTTTCTTCGATGTCCTGATACACCCCGAGCTTGCGACACGCGTCGGTCACGGCGTATTTTGCGGGCAATCCGAGTTTCAGGTCGGATATTGCAATGCGCACTTCGCCGTCTTTTTCTTCGACTGCGGGAACGTACGAGCGAATGAAATCGTCGGCTTCGCATGCGTGACGGACAAGTCGCGCAACCGCATCGTTCAGCGCCGGATATCTTTGCTTTATTCTTGCAACTTCCTGCCTCAGAAAGTTGCGTGTGTACGCCGTATCGGAGTTGGTTTCGTCCTCGACGTAAGGCAAGTTGTTTTCTTTGACGTATTCGTCAATCTGCGCGCGCGACACCGAAAGAAACGGTCTGATATATCCGCCCGAAACCGCCGCCATTCCGCGCAATCCCGAAATCCCCGTACCTCTGAAAATTCTCATTAGCACGGTTTCCGTCTGGTCGTCGGCGTGGTGAGCAAGCGCAACGCAGTCGCACTCCCCTTTTTCGAGAAGTTCGCCAAATATCCGGTAGCGCAGTTCGCGCGCCGCCTGTTCAATCGTCAATCCTTCCGACTCGGCAAACGCAGGAGCGTCAACGGAAAAGGTTTTGAGTTCTATTCCGCGCTCTTTGCAAAAACGCGACACGAATTCCGCGTCGTTCAGCGAGTTCTGCCCTCTTATTCCGTGTTCGACGTGTACGGCAAAAAAATCCGCGCCACTCGACAGCAACACGTGTGCCAGAGCGACCGAATCCCTACCGCCCGAAAGTGCAAGCGCTATCCTGCCTTTGTCGGGCAAATCCGCAACAGAAGAATAAAACGTGTTCACAAATAAAGTATAAAACAAATCGACGGTTTTGTCCACACGTGCGCACATACTGCGCGCATACGGCTAAAATTATGCACATCGGCGCAGTACTATACACTGTCCGAAATTGCTTTATTTTCCCTTTGTTCGCAAAAACCTTGCCTTTTCGGTTTGCGGTCTACACTGCAAAAAGCCGCATGACAAGCACAGTGCAGTCGTCCTTCGCGCCTTCGTTCAACGCACGTTCCAGCATTCGGTCGGCAAGTATCTGCGGATTTGCCGTGTTGATTTCTTCAACCGCGGAAATTACTCCCTGCTCGTCAAGCGCGTCGAAAACCCCGTCGGACATCATTATGACCATATCCCCGTCGTAAAGCTGGTGACGGCTTGTGAGCGGCGAAGCTTTCTCGATTATCCCCGCAGGCGGTGCGGCGCAGGATATTATTTCTACGTTGTCGCGATGACATACGAACGTTGCAACCGCTCCCATTTTGATGACGTCCAGTCCGCCCGATACCGTGTCGATTACGCTTATGTCGATGGACGAGAAATTTTCGTCGTCGGCAAGACACAGCAATTTGTTGACGAGTGTCAAAATTACCGCGTTGTCGAATCCAGCACGGTAGAAGTTTTCCACCATGGCTATTGCGTTTTTACTGGAATCCGCCGCGCGTTCGCCGCTGCCCATTCCGTCGGACAACGCAAAAAGCCGTCTGCGCCTGGACGGACACAGTATGCTTTTGCTGTCCCCCGACACGCCTTCGCCGTCCCGCCGTTTTTCCGCCGCTCCGTATGCAACCTCGAACACTGGACACGCCGCAAGATGAACGACGCAGTCTTCGCCGCGCGGAGTAACCGCAATTTTTTCGAGTCTGGTGCCCGTCACCGCCGAAACTATGCGCGGCAACACGAGCTTGTCGGCGTCGCAGGCTCTCACCGTCAAAACTACGCCCGTGGACGCGCCTTGCCCGCTGACCACGATTTCGCCCGACACTATGTTGTGCCTCAGAAGTTCGTTGCCGATTGCTTCCTGCAACTCTTCGCCGAAACTCACGCGTTCACCGCATTCGCGGGCAAGAGAATCGAGAACGAGCGAAACCCCCGCAAACTGTTCGGACATAAGCCTTTTTGTTTCGCTGATTCCGCCCGCCGCTTCGATTCGCTGTTTGTAGGCTTCGCCCGCGCTGTTGAGAACGGACGCAAGGTTGTTCATTTTGGAACATCTGCTCGTAATGAACGGCGGCATGTCGAGTATGGTGACCTTGCCTCTTGACATAACGGCGTTTGCCATGGGCAACAAAACGGAGGAAGTATCGTCGCCGAGAGCGGAGAAACAGCCCTCGCGTTCGGGACATCTTCCGCAATAGTTCTTGGCGACTTCGCCCGCCAGCCGTTCGGGGGTATAGAAGTTTTCGGCACTTTCCATTCGGTTGAGCGAACGCGACATATCGTAAAAAACCTGACTGACGGAATATAGTCTGCCCGCGAGTTCGTTGCGGTTGCGGTTGACGATGCCCGATACCGCCGCTACGCCTTTTTGTCTGCCGTTGCGGAAAAGCGAAAGCGATTGCTTGGGAATGAGCAAAAAAGCAAGCACCCCGAGAGACACGGAAATAAGGTTTTGCCACCCTGCGGCGCTCCACCCAAGCCCCAGCCACATGACAACGTAAACGATGATTACACCCGCAGCGGACGCCCATTTCGTAAAAGGCAAAAGGCCCGAAGCTATACCCGCGGCAAGAACGGCAAAAGCAAGAAACTCCACGGACATGAAACCGAACGCCGCGCCTACACCTGCAAGCGCGCCGAAAGCAAACGCGGAGGCAGGCGAAACGCATACCGCAAAAAACATAACGAAAAAGGGTGTGAGCGCAAAGAGCAGATTGAACCCTTCCGTGTGTACGCCTGACGCGGCAAACGCGAAGGCCACTACGGATATACCGCCAGCGATTATCTCGTCAGGCGTAAAACGCGTGTTTATACCCCGCAAAAGTACCGCATAACATATGATTTGCGCACAAAAGGAGAAAACGGCGACAATAACCGCCGAAAGTACGGACGATGTTATACTGCCGCCGAAAAGCACCGCACACACCGCGTGCGGGATTTCCGATACGACGGCGGCGCAGGTTGTGAAAATGATTTTGACGTTCTTCCGAAGACGGAAAAACGCCATGTATACCACAACGAAAACTATCACCGGCACGGCGACGTAAAGCAGCGTCCACCATGACGGCGAAAACACGATAACCGCAAGCATGTAAACGGGAGCGACGACAAGCATATTCTGCCGCGCATATACAAGTCCGACAAAAAGCCCAAGCGCAAGTGCGCCGCCGAAGTCGTCGACAGACGCCAAAAGGAACATGGCAAGGATTTCCACCGCATATCTGGCGGCGCGGACGGGAGATAGTACGTATTTGCGCGAGACGCGCGAATGTGCGCGGGCGCGCGGTGATTTTCTGCCTGCAAGTGCGTGTAACATACAACCACACTACCCCGCAAGAACCGTGTAAAATTTCCGTTGGACAAAATAAAACGCCGCGGGTTTTCGATTTTTGTCGAAACCGCTTTGCCCTTCCTGCCTTTCGCCATTTCTCCGCTCGCTCTTCTTATTAATTCTTCCTCTATCCCATCTATTTTTCTGCACTGGGGACGGAGCAATTTTGCATGTTTTCTGCATTTTTGCTCCGTCCCCAGTGCAGAAAATTTCTGACAATCTCTTTCTCTGCGTCACTGGCAAACTTTGAAAAACTGCGTTTCAGGCAATAAAAAAAGCCGCGGTGTTCCGCGGCTTTTCACGACTTTTCGTCAGTCGGCGTAGTTGGTGAAATAGTTCTGGATGTAAATGATAGGAGTTCCCTTGTCGCCCGAACCCGAAGTCAGGTCGGAAAGCGAACCGAGCAAGTCGGTGAGACGTCTGGGAGTTGTGCCCTGCGACGCCTGCGATGCAAACAGGTCGGTGGGTTTTGCCTTTATCATCTTCTGGATTGCTTCCTTTGCCGCGTCGCCCGTGAGGTCGCCGATTGCGTTGTCGGCAAGATATTTGAGTTTGAGCTCGTTGGGCGTGCCTTCCAGTCCCGAGGTGTAGCCGGGAGAAACAACGGGGTCGGCAAGTTCCCAGATTTTTCCGACGGGGTCTTTGAACGCGCCATCGCCGTAAACCATGACTTCGACCTTCTTGCCCGTCTTCTCGAGCAGCAATGCCTGAACCTTGTTGACGAATTCGTTGCAATCGCGGGGGAACAGTTTGACGCTGTCGTCCGTCGCGAGGTTGGAACCGAGAATGCCGTAATCGGGGTTGTAGCCGCTGCCGTCAACGGGTGCATTCAGAATTTCGTGCATGGAAATGACTTTCTTTGCGCCCGCTTCGAGCAAAAGGCGTTTGGTGCGGAAACGGGTGTGTATGTCGGCGTTGATAACGACGTCTGCGTATTTAAGAATTTCCTGCGGACGGTTGGCAAGGATAATTTCGGTGTTGGGACCCGCCATCTCCTTGTAGAGCTGAATGTAGTCCATGCCCGTGAAAGGATGTTTGACTTCGCCGAACATTTCGTAGACTTCTTTTTCGGTGAACACGTCGGAATAAGGATTGACGCCGTGTTTATCGAGCGCGTCGAAGTCCATGAGATGGTTGCCGACTTCGTCGGAGGGGTAGGACAACATGATGACGAGTTTATCGACGCCTTTGGCTATTCCTTTGAGAAGCAGAGAAAAGCGGTTGCGGGACAGAATGGGGAAAATGAGTCCGACCGTACCGCCGCCCGTTTTTGCGCGGACGTCTTTCGCTATCTGGTCGACGGTTGCATAGTTACCCTGCGAACGTGCGACGACAGCTTCCGTAACGGCGAGAACGTCTCTGTCCTGAATTGCGAAACCCGTATTTTTGTCGTTTGCGGCGGCGAGAAGGCTGTCCACAACGATTTTTACGAGGTCGTCGCCCTTTTTGATTATAGGAGCTTTGATACCGCGAGAAATAGTACCGACTGTTGCCATAAGACCTCCCTGAAAGGTAAAGATTACGCGCGTGCGCGCCCTGAACGATAGGATTATACTACAAAACATTCCCGCTGTAAAATATTTTTTTCGCAAGATAGAAGGTTGATTGAAAACCGCAATCACAACCCGAACCGCGGCGGGCACTCTCTTCGTCCGAACGTTGTTTTACCGCAAGCCTTCTTTTTCTTCCGTCCGTCGCCGCACGGTTTGACAAACCCTCGGGAAAGTTGCATACTGTCGGTATGGACCTGAATTTTGTGAAATTCAAACTGGCAAGAGCCGCCCTTCACCACTACGAAGAACCTTGCCTTTCGGGAACGCGCGGCAGCGGCACTCTGTTTTTTTCGGGGTGCGATTTGCGGTGCCCGTTTTGTCAGAATTACGAAATCTCCGCGGGCGGCAAAGGTCTTACCGTAAACGGCAACGACCTGATTTTTCTTGCGCGCAGTCTTGTGGACGAAGGCGCGGAAAACATCAATTTCGTAACCCCGTCTATTTGGCTTGATAAACTTATACCCGTACTTGAAGCGCTCAAAAATGAAGTTAAAGTGCCGATTGTGTGGAACAGCAACGGACGGGAAGACGTTGCGAAACTCAAAAAACTGGAAGGTTTGGTGGACGTGTATCTTCCCGATTTCAAGTACTCGGACGAACAACTTGCACGCGAATACGGAGCGGGCGAAAACTATCTCGAACGCGCACGCGCGGCTATTTCAGAAATGCGCAGACAGCAACCGACGGACGTATTCGACGAGCGCGGAATGATGCAGAAAGGCATAATAGTACGTCACCTCGTACTGCCTGCCGCCGTCGAAAACACGCGCGGGGTTCTCGACCAAATCGCGGCTATCGACAAAACGCTTTATGTAAGTCTTATGGGGCAATATTTCCCCACTCCCGCGGTTCAGGCACACCCCGTACTCGGACGCAGAATAACGCAGGAAGAATACGACGAAGCGACCGACGCATTTTTCGAGGCGGGATTGACAAACGGATTTTCTCAAGAACTCGACAGCGCGACAGAAGAATATGTTCCCGACTTCGACACCGACGCATTGAAATCCTTTCTGAATCGCTGCCAAACCGCCTTGCGGCGATAGTTTGCACGCCTGTCGAAATTTGAAAAAACTGTTCCGATTTTATTGTCATATTCTCCCCGATATGATATTATCATAAAAATCGTATTTATACGGAGGAAGAAATGAGAAACGCCGCATTGTTCCAAACTGTTGTCGCGGTCAAAGGAATTATGGCTCTTTCCTTTTCTTTTTGCGTTGAACACAATATTCGTCCCGTTTAGGGACTTTTTTTTTGTGCTACGGCTCAAGGGAATTATTTTAGGAGGATATATCAATGAAAAAGTCTATCGCCAACCCCTTCAAAGGCGTTACGGTAAAAGACTGGGTGCTCAGCTTGCAGCATATGTTTGCGATGTTCGGCGCCACCGTAACAGTTCCTATGGTTGTCGGAATGAGCGTACCGCTCGCTCTGCTCTCCGCCGGTGTCGGAACAATCATTTTCTACTTCCTTACGAAGAAAAAAGTCCCCGTATTTCTCGGCTCGAGTTTCGCGTTTATGCCCGGTCTTATCACGGTTTACGCACAAGCACAGGGAGATTCCGCCGCGTTTAGCTACAACGCTGTCGCTCTCGCCGCCATGCTCGCGCTCGTAGTCGCAGGTCTGATTTATGTAATTTTCTCTTTCGTCATCAAAAAGGTCGGCGTTCACAAAATCAAAAAACTCTTCCCGCCCATTGTTGTCGGTCCCGTAATTATCGTTATCGGTATGAACCTTGCAGGTTCCATTTTCTGGAACAATATCGTCGTCAACGCAGTCAATGTGCCCGCCGATGCGTGGAAATATTGGACGACGGCAATCATCACCGCACTTACAATAGTAATCATCAACGCTTTTGCAAAACCCAAAAGTTTTCTCAAAGTCGTACCCGTTGTTCTCGGCTTCCTCGTCGGCTACATTTACGGCATGGCTGTCGGAATCGTGGATCTCGATCCCAACAGCGCAACATTTGTCTATAAGAACACCGCAAAAGGCATCATAGTCATATTCCAGCAGGCAAAAGAAGTCTGGGGATTCTGGGGCGCATGGAACGAACTCAACGGCGCGCTTATCGGTACGGCAATGATTTCTATCGCACCCATAGCCGTTGTCACCTTTATGGAACATCTCGGCGACATAAGCGCGAACAGCACCGTATGCAACAAAGACTTTATGGTTGATCCCGGTCTCAACCGCACCGTTCTCGGCGACGGTGTCGCAACCATCGCATCCGCGTTTCTCGGCGGTCCTGCAAACACCACTTACGGTGAAAACACGGCGGTTCTCGCAATCACCAAAAACTACAACCCCCGCAATATTTTCATCGCAGCGTGTTTTGCTGTCGTTCTCGGTCTTTTCGTTCCTTTCGGCGAATTCATCAGCGGAATACCTGGTGCCGTTGTCGGCGGTGCATGCATCGTTCTCTTCGGTATGATTTCCGCAAACGGTCTGCGCGCTCTTGTTGACGGCAAAGTCGATTTCGGCAACACCAAGAATATGCTTGTCGTTGCAATCACGCTTTCCGTCGGTCTCGGACTTGGCGCGCTCAGTCTTGCAGGCAGCATAACCAACAACCACGCGCTCAAAATCGGTTTCGAAGTCAGTCACGGACAAGGCTTTGTCGAAATAAGCCCGCTTGCAATCGCAACCTTGCTTGCAATAATACTGAACCTTATAATCCCCAACAGAAAAGAAACTTCGGAAGAAGAAGAAACCGCCAGCGAAAACGCACAGTTCACGCTTATGGCAAATGTCAACGAAGCCGAAGAAATCGCAAAAGAAGAAACGGACAGCACGGCAGCCGAGTGCGAATGCAAGTGCACTTGCGGCTGTGCGGAACATGCGGAAGCGGCAACCGAACCCGAACAGGAAAAATCCAACGAATAATCCCGCCTGCAAAGGGATTTCAGGAGGTCATATGAAAGAATATCCCAACGTTACTATCCTCGACCACCCTCTTATCCGTCACAAAATCGCGATACTTCGCGACGTCAACACGGGAATGAAGGAGTTCCGCGAACTGGTTGAAGAAATCACCACCCTTATGGTTTACGAGAGTTTCAAAACCGTCCCCACCAAAAAAGTTATGGTTCAGACTCCTCTCGAACTCACCGAACAGACAATGGTCGCCGACAACGCAGTTGCGGTCGTCCCCATTCTCCGTGCGGGTCTCGGAATGGTCAACGGCGTACATACGCTCTTCCCCACGGCGAGAGTCGGACATATCGGAATGTACCGTGACGAGGAAACCCTCGAACCTCACGAATACTACTGCAAACTGCCCGACGGCATCGAAAACAGCGTTGCGATACTTCTCGACCCGATGCTTGCAACGGGCGGAAGCGCGTCTGCTGCAATCAAATTCCTGAAAGACCGCGGCTGCAAGAACATTATGCTTATGAGCATTATCGCGGCACCCGTAGGCATCGAAACCGTCGCGGAAGCACACCCTGACGTCAAAGTGTTCGTATCTACCCTTGACCGTCAGCTCAACGAGAACGGTTATATCCTTCCCGGTCTCGGCGACGCGGGCGACAGACTGTTCGGCACCAAATAACCAAAATGTCTGCGACTTAATCCGAAAGGATTGCAAACTATCAAAACAAAAGCCGACGCGTTGCGTCGGCTTTTTGTATATGTTCGATTGTGTTGCGTATGGCTTTGATTTTGTTGCGATTTGATTATGTTGTACTTCTTTTCAGTTTGCTTTGTTGCCGATTGTAAACGAAGAACAAATTGTGCTTGTTTTCGATATCAGGCGTATATTGCCCACACAAGGCCGTAACCCACTGCAACAGCTATGAGCGTGAAGGGTACGCTGATTTTCATGAACTGCCCTGTCTTGACTTCGTAGCCTTCCTTGCGGAGTATACCGACGGCGGTTATGTTTGCAGACGCTCCGATAGGAGTGAGGTTGCCGCCCAGCGTCGCGCCCGACAGCAGACCTAAGTACAGCACGAAGGGGTCGATGTTCATTGACGCAGCTATACCCGTGACGACGGGAAGCATCGTAGCGACGTAAGGAATGTTGTCGATAAACGCCGAGATGAAAACGGACGCCCAGACAAGCAAGGAATAGAGCGCAAACACGTTGCCGCCGCTTGCATTGACTAAAATGTCGGATATATCTTTGATTATGCCGACGGAGTCGAGACCGCCTATGATGAGGAAGATACCCGCAAGCAAAAGCAGGGTTTTGAAGTCGATTTCTTTAAGGGTATCTTTGACGCCCGTGAAGTTCTTTCTGCGGATTATGGTGTAAATCATACCAACAACCATAAGTCCGATGCAGATGATACCTGCGGTTACGTCGGGTTTTTCCTTGATAAAGGAAACGCCGATGAGCAAGGCAAGCATTGCAATGAGCAGGAAGGACGGGAAGAAGTCCTTGACTTCGGTGCGTTCGCTGTGTTCGATGCGCTGATTGTCCTTGCGGAACATGAGAAGCAGGTATGCGGTTGCCGCAATCGCCGCAATCTGGACAATCCAGAACATACCCATTTTGCCGTCGAACACGAAGAAGTCGACGAAGGTCATACCCGCTTCGCCGCCCAACATAATGGACGTCGTGTCACCGACAAGCGTTGCCGCGCCTTCCAGGTTGGAAGATACGGCTATCGCAATGATTGCGGGAACGGGGGAAATTTTCAGTTTTTTGGAAATACTGAGCGCGATGGGCGCCACCATAAGCACGGTTGCCACGTTATCCACGAAGGCGGAAATTAAACCCGCAAACAGCGACAGCGCGACTACCGCCCACTTGACGTTTGGCATTTTGGAAATGAGCAGGTCGGCGAGCAACGCGGGCATTTTGGACTCTATGAACAATGCGACGATGCCCATTGTACCCGCAATAATCATTAGAACGTTCCAGTCTATGGCGGTTGAGAAGTCGTTCCACGGCAGAATGCCTATGCACATAAACAGGAAGCCGACAAAAGCGGCGATGTACGCACGCCATTTGGGCAGAAACAACAAAAGTACGTAAGTCAGAATAAACAGTACCAGTGCCGCAATTTTCAAAATATACCTCCGTTTGCGCTCGAAGCGCATTAAAGATAAAAAGACTTTCGGTGCACCCGAAAGTCTCGTTACTTGTTCAAGTTTGCCGCCCAGAGGAAAGCCTCAGGATGTTGAGCAGGCAATTACAACTACTCCCTTTCGGTAATATTGTATTTTGAAACAGCCCGTTTTGTCAACAGTATTTGCCCATTTGTGCGGTATACCGACCTTTTTTACAACTTTTTTACATTTATGTGTTGCAATTTCGGATGTTTCGTTATATTATGTACCCTCTAAAAATATTAAAGGAGGTGTATATATGGCTCTGTCGATTGCAATGTTGTGTCTGTCATGTCTCAGCGTGGTCATCGCTACGGCGTTCAACGCAAAAGCCCATATCGGCAAAGTCCGTATACACTTCTACTGGGTAATTCCGCTCATCTGCGCCATAGTACTGATTGCGACCGACCACGTCCCGTGGCAACAGGTTGTCGACCAGTTTTTCGGCAATTCGAGCATGAACCCCCTCAAAACGCTCGCCATTTTCCTGTCGATGAGCGCGATGTCCGTTTACCTCGACAAGGTCGGTTTCTTCAAATACCTTGCCACCCGCGTTATGAAACACGCAGGCACCAGCCAGAAAAAGCTGTTCGTCCTGCTCTATCTCATAATCTCGCTCGTCACGCTGTTTACGTCCAACAGTACGATAGTGCTGACGTTCACGCCGTTTATCTGCTATTTCGCAAAACACAGCAACATAAACCCCGTGCCCTACGTATTCATGGAGTACGTTGCGGCAAACACATGGAGTATGTTCCTTGTCATAGGCAACACGACCAACGTCTACGTCGCGTCCTACTTCGGCGTGGAGTTCCTTTACTACGTCCGTATGATGGCGTTGCCCACGGTGTTTGCCGCGATAACGTCGTTCACTCTGCTGTACATAATTTTCCGCAAGGACCTGCGCGCACCTTTGCAGGCAAGCGAACTGGAAATCACAATCCGCAACAAACCCGCGCTCCTCGTCGGAATTCTGGGGCTCGGCATATGTACCGTACTGCTCATCATCTCGTCGTACATAGGACTTGAAATGTGGATAGTCTGCCTGTGCTCGGCGGTCACGGTCATAATCCTTGCCGCGATATGTTTCCTTGCAAAGAAACAGTCCCTGCACCCGCTTGCAAAAACGGCAAAACGAATGCCGTGGCACCTCATACCCTTCCTGCTCTCAATGTTCGTCGTCGTGCTCGGACTTATGAACAGCGGCGTCACCGAAAGTATTGCCGAAGTGTTCGACAACAAATACTCCCTGCTGTCGTTCGGCGCGTTGTCCGCGGGCGCAAGCAACCTGATGAACAACCTGCCGATGAGCATGTTCTTCGTGGGCATACTCTCGTCTGTTTCCGACCCCAACCTTACCCCCGCCGTATTCGCAACCATAATCGGCTCGAACATGGGTTCGCTTTTCACCCCCGTGGCGTCGATGTCGGCTATGATGTGGCTGTCAATAGTCAAACACAAAAACGTTGACTTCCGTTTCAAGGACTTCGTCAAAAAAGGCGTATTCATCACTTTGCCCACTCTCGGCGCGGCACTCGGCGGACTTTCGCTTATGATGCTGACGATTTGATTGAACCGCTTGCTGGCAACCGCAAACATCAATCCGAACTACCCTGTATCGTCGAACGTCCTTTCAAACGCCTTTGCAATATGTGTTTCTGAAATATTTACTGAAAATACATTAAACAATCAAAAAACGGACGATTATTCGTCCGTTTTTCATATTATCCGCATTTTTGCATTTTTATGCACAACTCACTTTGCTTTGACTTCTTCCGTGTATGTATCGCGCCAAGCCTTTATGTTCTCTGCCGTTACACCGTATTCTTTGAGTAAGAATTCGTCGATTGTCGGATATTTTGAAAATATTGCGTCGTAGGCTATGTCAAAGAGTTCGTCGTGAGTTCGCGTCGAATAGTTGACGCATTCGTAAAACTTGTCGCTGAGCGGCAAAAGTTTCAGCATCTTCATAAGTTTGCCGTTTTTGCCCGCGCGCTTTTGGTTGGACAACATATATTGTTCGTGCGCCTGCTCGCGCGTGCGCCCAAGAGCAAGCTCGATAATCAGTGCGGCTACGCCCGTTCTGTCCTTGCCCGCCGTGCAATGAAACGCAAGTTTCCTGCCCGCGTTGAGTCTTGCAAAAAGTTCTTTGTACGCGTGGCGCGCGTACGGCATATACGCATAAGAGTCCCTGATACCCTGCATTATTTCGTCAAACTGCGAGTCCGTGCACCCGAGAAGCGCGAGTTTCGATTTGCGTGTGGGGGCAAGTATCTGGAATTTGGTGTCCCCGAACACGGAAACGTTGACGTATTCCACGCCTTTCGGCAGTTTGTCGGGTTTTTCCTTTACTTCCGCAGGAGTACGGAAATCCAGCACGCAATCGAGTTTCAACCCTTGCAGGATTTTTTTTTCTTCCGCATTCTTCGGTGCAAGGCGGGAACAACGGTAAATCATACCGTCTTTGAACTTTCTGCCGCCCGGGATTTCAAGCCCGCCGAAGTCTCTGAAATTACTGAAAGTTGTTTTCGAGCCCATAAAATTATTATATCAAACATAAATGTCACACGCAACACAAAATCCGATTTGCGGCTTAAATCCGACGGCGGTTTTCAGCCTTTTTTAACTCTGTTCGACGAAATTTTAAGCGAAGTGTTGGTAAATTTGCCAACAGATAGTAAAATAAGGTTATGAACAAGGACAAAGAAGAAAAACTCAAACGTAAAATACGCAAATTCAACGAAAAACTGGTCTACGACCTGAAATTCGCATACGTAAAAAGCGGTCACACCAAAAACGAGTTCCTCGGTTTTCTCACCGTTTTCAACGCCAAGCGTTCCATGTACGTAAAGACAACCCGTTTCGTGCAATACGCGCCCGACAACAAGCGGTTGTATCTCAACATATACGAGCGCAAAGACCGCGACAAATCGCTGAAATCGCCCGTTTTCGTTTACATACACGGCGGAGGCTGGATCGGAGGGCTTCCCGAAACACGCGAAGCGTTCAATACCCGCATTGCCGAGTCGGGTTATTTTGTCGTCAGTCTGTTTTACGGTCACTCGCCCTATTACCCTCACCCGCAACCCATTCAGAACATATACAAAGCCTTTGCGTGGCTCAAAGAGCATGCCGAAGAATACAACATCGACACGGACAAAATATTCATCGGCGGCGAGTCGGCGGGCGCGCACCTTTCGGCAATGGCGGGGGCAATATCCACCAATCCCGAGTACAACGCACGTTTCGACCTCGACGAGCGCAGCCGCAACCAGAAATTCGCGGGACTTGTCCTCAACTGCGGCGTGTACGACCTCGCAAAAGCCGTGTTGCAACCGTTCAGAAACATCAAACTTTACGTGCAGTCCTACTGCGGCGGAAAACCGCTTGACGAACTCACCGAAGAAGAACGCAAGGAAATATCACCGATACACTACGTAACGTCCGCGTTCCCGCCCGTATTTGCCATTTCCGCGGAACGCGACCCGCTTGCCGTGCTGACCTTCGACATGGTCGCCGCCCTGCGTGAAAAAGGCGTGGAAGTGGAACACTATCACGGAAAAGGCCGCGCCGCCGTGCACGCTTTTGCAGTAGTTCAAATTCTGAAAATTTCACGACAGGCAATGTTCGGCATAAGAACTTTTCTACGCCGCCACACCGACGAGGGTCTGAAACTTCGCATAAAAGCGAAATAGAAATATCAAACCGAAGAAATTAAACGGAACAGCGAAAGAACAACGCAACAGAACAGAACAATATAACAATGTAACAAAACAAAAACAAAAACCGCTCCGAATTCGGAGCGGTTTTGATTTGTTGTAAGGTTGTGATTTTGATTTTTGTTTGTCGGCTTGCGTTGTGCTTCGGTTAGTCAAGGTCTTTCCAGAGCGACTCGTAAGCCTTCTTGTTGTAGTTGATGTTCTTGTAGTTTTCAAGTCCGAACGCGTTGACTTTCTGTTCGTACATCGCGGATTTCTTGCTGTTGAGCATGTTCTCGTTGATTATGTCGCGTATGGTCTTGCAGTCTTCGAGAGTCTCGCCGTAAGTCATGATATAGTCGAGAGGAAGAACTCCGTCCGCGAATGCGTCCGCACCGATTTTCTTTTCTTTGTACACGCCTTCTTCTTCATAGACCGTGTAGCTTTCGGTGTCGTAAGGTACGCAGGTTGCGACGAGAATGAAGATGCCTGCATACGCTCCGTCGGTGGAGTCTTTGCCGATGAAGCTGTCGCCGAAGACGTAAGAGCCGTCAACATCTCCGTTCTTCGTGTAGCTGCCCGTGCCCTTCTTGATGAGCGCACGCGCCTGTTCGGTGAAAGAGTCGATATAACCGGAGTCTTTGCCTTCGGGAGTCACGAGATAGCCGAGTCCGCCGTTGTTGCTGTCGGAGCTGGTGCTGCCTGTGTCGTCACCGACGAGGTAAAGCCATGCGGTTGCGATTTCGCGAATCCAGTACACGCTTTCGACGTGAGTAAGCGTACCCGCATTCACTGCCGCCGTGACCTGTTCGAAACTGTTGTAAATCTGATTTACGATGCCGGTTTTGCCGTCCTTATCGAAGGCGGGAACGGTGTTTTTGAGATACGCCATTTCGGGGCAAGCCTTGACGTTGTAGACAATCGTCCATTTGCCGTCGACTTGTTCGAAACTGACAATCTGGTTGTATGCGTTCTCCGACGTTGCGGTTTCCTTGCCGTCCTGATTGCACTCGTGGTTGGGGCAAGTCATGGGGTCGCACGCGGAACCGTCTTCGCAGGTGTGTTTGTCGCAATCGTAATTCTCGTCGTAATCGGGATTGCTGACCTTGATTTCCATTGCCTTCAACAGTTCGTCGCGTTTTGCGGTGATTTCGTCGTCGCTGTAAACGCCGTCGGTCGCCATCTGAGTCAGAACTTTAAGGTCTTCTTCGGGCAGTTTGAGCAGAATGTTCGCGACAAAGCCGTAACGTTTGTCCGCCGTATTGTAAGGATGATAGTAGGTCGTGGACAGCGCGCTCTTCAATGCGGATTCGTAAGAAGTGTCGCTGTTCGCGAAGCTTTCTTTGTTCTGTGCCACGAGTTCGTTGAATCTCGCCTGCACTTCGTCCGCGTTCACGGAAGCGTCGTTGCCGATGACTCTTTCGAGTTTGGTGATGAGCAAGGACTCTTTCTCGTTGCCGAGATAGTAGTTGTAATCCGTGTAGCGTTTGGACATATCGTCCGCAACTTTCTTTGCCGCCTTGTCGAGATACTTGTTCAGCATTTCGGCGTATTCTTCGTCGCTGTAATCTTTAAGGCATTCGATTTCGACTTCGCGGTTCACGATGAGCGCGCGGTATTCTTCGGTCAATTTGCCTTGTGCGTCAAAGAACGTGGGAGCAATGGTCACGCTCTCGCTGTTGTCGTCGGGGTCGTAGTCTGCGTCCTTGTCTTCCTCTTCTTCGGGCATTACGGGACGGGGCGCGGTGTAAGGAGCCCATTTTGCGTAAAGCGTAATTCTGGAATATTTGTCAAGATTTTCCGCGGTCAGTTTGGTCGCGAAATCGAACTTTTCGGTGCATTCCGCATCGGTGTACCAACCGTAGAAAGTGTAACCTTCGCGGGTGGGGTTGTCGGGTTCGAACGCAGTTGTGCCGATTTGTATCTTCTGACGGGATACGGTGCTACCGCCCTGAGAGTCGAAATACACTCTCGCGACGTCGTCGCCTTCGTATTCCTCATATTCGGGCTTTTCTTCCTCGTCGTCGCCTTTGTTGTAGTTGTCCTCGGTGATATAGTTCTGAATTGCGGTGTTAAGCGCGGAAAGCATATCCTCGTTGGTGTTCTCCACCGCACGGTTGATTTCGCTTCTGCTGAGCAACTCGTCGAGCGTTACCATGGACGGAACTTTGTCTATGCCTGCGTTCGCGGTAAGTTCGGACTTCGCGAAAAGGACAAGCAACTTTCGTTGCGCGAGGGATTGCAGAATATAATCCGCCGCCTGCTCGTAAGACATACCGTAGTACGTCACGTAAAGATAGGCGTAACTGTTGAAACTGGCTGACAGCTCGGACTTATAAACATAAGCGGCCTGCCCGTCGTATGTGACGGTGGCGACAACCTGTGCGGCGTCGCGGGCGTCGTTCTTCTTGAAAATCTCGTCGCAGCCGGTAAGCACGCCGACCGTAATGGTCAGCACCAGAACCAGTACCAAAGCGACAGCAATCTTTCTTTTCATATACACTCCGTAACGAGATTATTGCAATAGTATAAACATTATACACACCCGCGGGCGTACCCGCAAGCGTTTTTACAACAAATAACCCCTTTAATATGCCCGAAATCCGCTCTGTTTTGCCGTTCAGGCGACGGAACCGTCGGGAGACGCCATTTCTGCGAAAAAGTCGATGAGCTTGTGCAATTTTCCGACGTTGTCCAGTTTTTTGACGTCGAATATGAGCGACGGCGGTATGGTCGAAGTCAGAACGGCGTCCTCGTGATGTGCGGCAACGGCTTTCATCAGCGTTTCGTCCTTGAACACTTCCGAGTCCCTGAAATTGACTCCCGCACCCGCTCTGTTTATCATAATCCGCGCAACGTCGAACCCGCGCGCCGTGTTTTTGAGCAAGGCAATGTCTATCAGATTGACAAGCGGCTGTTCGACTTCGCCGTAGACTTCGCCGGGTTCCGCAATCAGCGCGTCGCGCGCCGCACGGCAGTCCACGCCCGCTATTCTGCGGTAAATGCGCAGCTTGTCCCTGCCGCTGACGTACCCTTCGCGAATGTATGCGGGCACGTCGATTTTCATTTCGACTTCCTGTTTTTCGTCGGGTCGTCTGCCCGTGCGCAGCTCTTCGACGGCTTCGTTCAGAAGTTCGATGTACATTTCGTAACCGACGCGCTCGATGTGTCCGTGCTGTTCCGCTCCGAGTATATTGCCCGCGCCTCGTATCGACAAATCGCTGAGCGCAATGCGGAACCCGCTTCCGATTTCCGTATTGTCGAGAAGCGCGCGCAACCGCTTTTCCGCCGTAGGATTGATTTCTCCCGTCGGCGGCAAAGTGAAATAAGCGTGCGCAAGCGCACCGCGGCGTCCTACTCTTCCGCGCAACTGATAAAGCTGCGACAGCCCGAAATTGCCCGAATTTATGACGACAAGCGTATTTGCGTCGGGCAAATCTATTCCGTTCTCTATTATCGTCGTAGCTACAAGCACGTCATACTTCTTTTCGTAAAACGCTGCAATTCTTTTTTCGAGTTCTCCGCCCGTCATCTGCCCGTGAGCCGTAATAATGCGGACTTCCGCAGGCAGCGACGCCGCAAGATGTCCCGCATAGTTGTCAAGCGCCTCTATGTCGTTGAGCAACATCAAAGTCTGCCCGCCTCTTGCGCATTCGCGGTTTACGGCGTCGGCGACCAGCGCGTCGGAATAAGGCGTGACATACGTCTGCACGGGAAGTCTGCCCTTGGGCGCGGTTTCGAGCAGGGATATGTCGCGAACGCCCGACAACGCCATATTGAGCGTGCGCGGAATGGGTGTTGCCGAAAGCGTCAGCACGTTGACGGTGGGATACCGCTCTTTGAGTTTTTCCTTGTGTTCGACGCCGAAACGTTGTTCTTCGTCAAGCACGAGCAACCCCAGGTCTTTGAACACAACGTCCTTTGCCAGCACCTTGTGCGTGGCAATCACCATATGAACCGTTCCGTCTTCCAAACCTTTGAGCGTTTCGGCGTTTTCGGACGACGTCTGCAACCTCGTGAGCAAGGCGCATTTTATCCCGAAAGGTTTCAGCCTTTCCACCAGATTTTCGTGATGCTGACGGGCAAGTATCGTAGTCGGCGCAAGCAAAACCGCCTGTTTGCCGTCAAGGACGGTTTTGAACATAGCGCGAAAAGCCACTTCCGTTTTGCCGAAACCAACGTCGCCGACAAGCAGTCTGTCCATAATTTTGCCGCTTTCCATATCCTGTTTGACTGCGGCGATTGCTTTCAGTTGGTCGGCGGTTTCGTCGTACTCGAAAGCGTCCTCAAACTCTTTCTGCCACACGGTGTCGGGCGCGTAAACGTGCCCTTTCTGCTTTTCGCGTTTTGCGTAAAGGTCGAGAAGATTTATCGCAAGTTTCCTTACCGACTTTCTGACTTTTTCTTTTTCGCGGGCAAACTCTTTGCCGCCTATTTTGTTGAGCCGCGGGTTCTCTTCGCCTACGAACTTTTGCAAGTTGTCCATCTGGTCGGTCGCCACGTACAACACATCGCCGTCGCGGTATCGGAGAACGATATACTCCTTCTCGAAGTCGCCCGCTTTCATTATCGTGGTACCTTCGCAAAGACCTACGCCATGAACACGATGTACTACATAATCACCTGCTTTCGGTGCGATAAACTGCGATTTCGGCAAAGATACGTCTTCGCCGCGGTGTTTTCCGACACACTCCGATACGCCTATTACCGCGACCTTTTCGGCGGGATATATAAACCCCGTTTCGATTTTGAGCGGTGTTACGAGCACGGCGGCACTGCCGTTGCCGTCCTCGGAAATCTCGCTGTAAACCTCACCTTGGAAAAGGCTGTCGCGTATTCCTTTTGCGCGTTCGCGGTTGCCCGCGCAGACCAGCACCCTGAACCCGTTGAGCACAAATGTTTTCAAATCCTGCAAAATGCTGTCGGGCGCAAGATAGTATTTGGTTACGGGACGGCATTTGGGTTGAATGAGTTTTGCGGGATTGAAAAGCGGGTTGGAAAAATCAAGCGACTTAAACGCCACCTTGCGCGCGGTCACAAGCCGTCTGCGGACTTCGCTCACGGGAAACAGTGAATGCGCGTGTTGTTCGAGAATTTCGCCCGCGTTTTTCAGCGGGTCTATTCTGCCCGCGAACTCTTTGAAAACCACGTTCAGTTTGTCTGCAATGACTTTGGGTTCGTCGAAAATGAGAACGGACGGCGCGTCCTCGCCGAAATAATCGAAAATGGAATGCGAATTTTCTTCGGAAAAAGGCGCAACCCACGCGTAGTTCGGCGGACAAACTCCCGCGCGTACTCCGTCCGCAAGCAATGCGGCAACGGGATTGTCGGAATGCGCCGACAGCGCGCGACGCACGGTCGCGGCTTCCTGCTCGCTGAATACCACGTCACCAGCGGGCGGCACGAAAACCCCGTCGATTTCGTTTACTGGCAACATTGTTGCGGTGTCTATGGTTTTGACGTTTTCGACCAATTCGTCGAAAAAGTTGACGCGTACGGCTTCACCGCCGCACACGTAAATGTCGAGAATGTCGCCGCGCAAAGCGAAGTCCCCTTCTTCGGCTATCATTTCCTGACGGGTGTAGCCCGCAAGCGCCAGTTTGTCGGCGGCAGCCTGCGGAGAAATTATGTCCTCACGCGACAGAGTGAAACAAAGATTGCCGATAACTTCGGGGGACGGGAATTTCTGCAAAAGTGCGTCCGCGCACACAACCGCCGTATCGGCACGGCCGCAGGCAATGGCGGCAAGCGCGGCGGCTCGTTCGCGCGAACTGCGCAAGGAAAAACTTTTGCGATGAACGAGTACGTCGTCGCGGTGCGGTACGTAAACCACGCGCGCGTCGGGATACGCCGACAGTTTCTCGTACACGCTTTTTGCGGCGAGAGAGTCTGCCGTGACGTACAGTTTTTTTGCGGGGATACAACTTGCCAGATGGATTTTAGCCCCGTCCGTTATCCTTACGACCGAAACGGAAGAAAGCTCCCTTGCGGGGAGTTTCTTTTCGCCGAGAAGGGCAAGCGAGTCAAGCCCTTCTCCCATACGGGTTATATTCAATCTGTCGGGAATCATTTTCTTCTGTTCAGTTTTTCTTCGACGCGCTGAATATCTGCGCCCGCAACCAGTTCGCAAATGGCGTCGACTGCGGTTTCTATGCACTTGTCAATCTGCTGTTTGTCTGCATAATCGACCTTTGAAAGCACCAAATCGACAATCTGAACTTCTTTTTCTGCGAGTTCTTCCGTTTTTATACCGATACGCAAACGCTTGAACACGGTGGTGTTGAGTTCTTTGACGATACTGCGCATTCCGTTGTGCGTTCCGGCGCTTCCCTCTTCGCGCAGGCGCATTCTGCCGACGGGCAAATCCGCATCGTCGTATACCACTATAAGCTGGTTTTCGTCGTCGCAGTATTTGCGGACAAGCTGTTTCACGCTCTCGCCCGAGAGGTTCATAAAAGTCTGCGGCTTGGCTATGACAAACTGCTCACCGCCCGATTTCGCTTTTGCGGTGAGCGCGGCGCACTCCTTGCCCGTAAACCTGACTTTGCATTTTTTCGCCAGTGCGTCCGCAACCATAAATCCGATGTTGTGATATGTGTTGCGGTACTTTGTACCGGGGTTGCCCAATCCTGCGACCACGTACATTCTGCCATCCTTCGGACTTGCGCAGAACGCCGCGGCAAGCCCTCAATCTTTTTTATCCGTTCCGTCCGTCTTTCCGCTTTCCTTTTCCCTGCGGGAAGACGTCGGCTTTTTCTCCATATTCTGCTGGCGCACCCTGCCTATCGCAAACGCGCCGCCGTCTACGTTATCCGTCACGGTGGTACCCGCGGCGACAAACGCGCCGTCCCCCACTTCCACGGGCGCCACAAGGTTGGTGTTTGCGCCGATGAAACAGTCCGCTCCGACTGTTGTGCGGTGCTTGTTTTTGCCGTCGTAGTTGCAGAACACCGTTCCGCAACCGATGTTTGTGCGCTCTCCCACCATTGCGTCGCCTATGTAGGCAAGGTGAGCGGATTTCGCACCCGCGCCCATTCGCGAGTTTTTGATTTCGACAAAGTCGCCAATCCTGCAATCCGCTTCGATTTCCGCTCCGCGCAAACGTGCAAAAGGTCCGACCGTCGCGCGCTCGCCGACGCAGGTGTCCGTAAGATAGGACATTGTAACCTGCGCGCCGCGGCGTATGACGCTGTCACGCAAGAAAGAACCTTCCACAACAGCACCGCTTTCGATGACGGTTGCGCCCGTCAACCTGCAAAATGGCATAACTTTTGCCCCCGAAAATATCGTGACGGTATCGTCGATTACGGTGTTTGCCGCATCGACAACGTCAACTTCGGCGGTGAGATGACGGAGAATTATTCTTTCTTTCATTTGATTATACACCAAAGAGGTGTTTTTTGCACTATCAACTTTGCAAAATCGGGAGGACGAGAAAAAATAACCCGAGTCTTTGCCGTCGCGCCTGAATGCGCAGGCGTCCGAACCGCGCTCCCCGAGAAAAAGTTTGCCGAGTTTCCTGCGTCGCAGGCACTCCACGCCGTTTTCGACGTCCTCGACCGTGACGAGCGGCGCGCCCAAACTCAGTATAACGCCCGTTTCTCCGTCACGGAGTTCGCATTCGTCGGCGTCGTTGATTTCTCCCGCGCAGTACGCGCCGAACTCTCGGCGGACGTAGTCCCCCGACTTTCTGCCCAGAATTTCCACATTCTCGAAAGGGCTGTGCAACAACCAGATTTTAACATTGTCTAACATACTCAATACTATGCTCCGTTTTTCAATATATGCAGGTTTTTGACAAAAGCAAAGGGAGGCGTTGCCGCCTCCCTTGCTCTGCCGACCGAATTCACGCTGTCTTCGTATCGGGTACGGAGACGACGTAACCGTCTTTTTCCGACGTTGCGGATTGCTCCTCTGCCACTTCGCCGTCGGAGCACTCCCCGTCTTCGACAATATCCGTGCAGCCGATGTCGACGGGAGTAAAAGGAATACCCAGCGCGCAAGCCACGGCGGATATTACGACGGAAATGACGGTGAGAACGATAAACACGATTTTTTTCTTGTCCATAGTTGCTGTCTCCTTATTTTTATTGCATACACGAGACAGTCCGTCGGCAAGTGATATGGTAATGCAGAATGACACGAAAACGAAAAAATTATGTCAAAATCATCAGAATGCAGATAGAAACGAAGAGACGCGGAAATATCGAAAATCGAACGCGCGACCGATTAATCGGACGGTTGCGTTTTGCGTACAGTACGCTTTGCTTTGAAGAAATCGCCGAGAAGTCGGGCGCACTCCTCTTTCATTATTCCGCCCGTGACCTCGACGTCGTGATTGAACAGTCCCTTTTCAAACAGGTTTACTTTGCTGCCCGCCGCACCCGTCTTTTCGTCGAATGCGCCGAAGTACAACGCGCGTATGCGCGCGTTAATCATTGCACCCGCGCACATTGCGCAAGGTTCGAGCGTGACGTAAACGTCGCAGTCTTCCAGCCACCAGTTGCCGAGTTTTTCGGCAGCTTGCGAAAGCGCCATAATTTCGGCGTGACAAACGGCGTTGCCGCGGCGCTCCTTGAAATTGCCGCTTTCGGCAATTATACTGCCGTCTTTTACGACGACCGCACCGACAGGGACTTCGTCGGACAACGCGCATTCGCGTGCAAGTTCTATGGCGCGCAACATAAACTTTTCTTCCATATTCTCTCCTCTCGTCCCCTCTTGCTACCGTCGGCACTCCGCCGCAGTTTTTATGAATTGTCTTTGTTTATTTGTTGTCAACTTGTTGCCGAACAATCAATATCTTTTTGTTTGTTCAGATGTCTTGTTTTTCAGGCGTCGTTTTGATTTGAAAATGGTTACAACTTCTTTTCTGCCTTTATTTGTGGTAAGGCGTGCCTGCGTTTATGGTCATTGCGCGGTAAAGCTGTTCGCACAGCATAACGCGGAAAAGCTGGTGCGGAAAAGTCATTTCGCCGAAAGACACCACTGCGTCCGCTTTTGCGACAAGTTTGTCGTCAAGCCCGTGACTGCCGCCTATCAGGAAAGAAAATTCCGAATGCCCTCCCGTGCACTTGTCGGCAATCAAAGCGGCAAGCGCGGGACTGGACAGTTTTTTGCCCTTGCCGTCCATTGCGACGACAAAACCTTTTGCCTTTTCTGCAAGTTTTTCCGCCTCGAAAGATTTTTGTTCCTCGGGCGATTTTGAAGGGGGCGCGGAAGGAACTTCGATTACGGAAAAGTCGCAGTACGCGCCCATACGTTTTGCGTACTCGCTCACCGCCTGCGAAAAATAGGTTTCTTTGAGTCTGCCTACCGCGACGATATTTATGCGCATAATCACATCACTCCCCAGACGAACGAGAATATCGTGGCGACGACACCCACCGCAACCGTCAGTATGAACGGAACGTCCTTATAAAGCGGAATTGCACCGCGCCACGGTTTTTCAAAGAACTTTTCGGGCACTCTGCCGCATTTCACCGCGTCCGTGCGCATTCTGTCGAAGAAGAAAAAGAGCAAGCCGACCGACGCCACCGCGCATGCGAGCATAACGATTGTGCCCGTACCCGGCGTATATAGCCACGTGCGCGCGTCGTCCACGAACTTGAATACGACGTTTAGTTCCGCATAATTGGAAACCACGCTTATGAAGTTGTTGAAGAAGTGCACGAACATTGCGGGGAATATCGAGCCCGTGTAGTAGGTCATAAGCGCAAGAAGGAGCCCTATCACAAAAGTGTAACCCGTCTGCGGAATGTACTGGTGCATAAGCGCGAACAGCAACGCAGACACGACCACCACTTTATAACCGCTGTCGCGGTAAGCGGCAAAAACAAGTCCGCGGTGCGTGACTTCCTCGAATATACCGGGCAGAACGGCAACCAGAACGACGTCCGCGATAAATGCCCCCACGGTCGGAGTAACGGGGTCCGCGGCAGAATGCGTGTAGCCTATAAGCGCAAGCACGTTTTGCCACGCAAAAGATATGACGCCCGTAAGGAAAAGTATGGGCAGCGTAACGCCCAGACAATAACCGAAATTGCGCAAAGAGCACTTTCTGAAGTTAAAATCGCGCAATAAAGGTTTGATTTGGTCGGCTTGGAGTTGTTTGGAAACAATGAAATATCCGAACAGAGGAAGGGCTCCGAAGCACAGCAGCTGGACGACGAGAGTAAAGAAAACGTCGCTGTCGACATTCACCGCGTCGTACACGCCGAGCCCGCCCGCCATGCGCATGAGCAAGGTGGCAATTATGACGAAAAAGTAAATTGTACCTGCCCCGTAGCGCGAGTTCATAACAACACCTGCAAGAAGGCTATAATCCAGTAGAAGGCGGCAAAGCCTATTGCCAGCCAGACGTTAATCATAGGTTGGGATTTGCCGAGATACGGAATGTCAAGTGCGGTGGACGCGATTGCGCGTTCGGCTGCACGCCAGCCTTTGGGCGTGAACATCGACGCCGCAAAACGGAAAGCGTTGACAAACCCTTCTCCGCTCACTCTCTTTTTCTTGGCGGGTGCGTCCGCCGTCGCGTACAAAGCGTATTCTTCAAAGATTATCCCGTTGTCGACAACTCTGAAACCGTTGTCGTCTTTCTTGGGCTGTCCCGCTTTGTAGAACGCGTACAACAACACGAAAAGCAATATCGTGCCGACCACGAAAGCGATTGCGCCCGTGAGCCAGTTCCACGCGCCGAGAGAGGCTATCACGTTGTTGATTTCGGGAATATATGCCGTGATTGTGAGCGTGATAAAGTTGTTGAGGAAATGCAGAATTATGCACGACAACAGGGAATTGGACAGCAAAAACACCACAGCAAGCACCGCTCCTATACAGAACTGGTAAGCGGTCTGCGCGGGGTTTGCGTGCATAAGGCTGAACAGCAATGCCGAGATAAACACGCCGAACCACACTCCGCGGGTTGTGAGCGCGGGAAGTACGGTGCCGCGCAGCAACAGTTCTTCGCCGAACGCAGGCAAAAGCGCAATCACGAACAGCGCAAGAAAGTAAACGCCGGGGTTGCTGAAATCGATACTGCCCGCCGCAACCGTGGCATTGACGCCAATTGCTTGGAAAAACGCCTGAAACAGCATTGACAGCGGCAGAAAGGCTATAATCGTAAGCAACGCTATCGGGAACAACAGCAGATACCGCACGGGATTGCGGCAGGGACGCAGTTTGCTGACGGTGAGAACGTCGTATTTGCGCCACAGCGAAAAGAGATAGACGACGAGCACGATTGCCACCTGCGTTACGGCATAGCCCACCCAATCGGCAATGCTCATGCCTGCGAACGACCCCACTCTGCCCGCCATAACGTAATAGAACAGGCTGCTGAGTATGGAAATTCCGCAGATTGAAAACAGATATACGCTGCCGCCTTCGCTTGCTATAAGATTTTTTCTCATTTTACTTCGAATACCTCGCTTGCGCAGTCCTGCAACGCCACGTCGACCGCAATGTCGCAGCAGCCCCGTTGCAGAAGTCTGCCCTTGACCGTTCCCGTTGCGAGTTCGGGAAGGTTGTTCTGTTGGCTGAGATGTCCGAGCAATAGCGTCTTTACCGCCGAACCTATCAGCCTTTCCGCGAAAACCGCGGACATATCGTTGCTGAGATGCCCCGTATCGCCGAGAATTCTGCGTTTGAGATTTTCGGGATAGGGTCCGCTTTTCAGCATATCCACGTCGTGGTTTGCTTCGAGCAACACGACTTCGCTTTCCTTGATGTTGTTGAACACGCCGACTGTCGGCTTGCCCATATCGGTTGCGACGCTGACCTGCGCTCCGCCCTGCACGCGGAACGTATAACCCATAGGATACACGGCGTCGTGCGGAACGCGGAACGGGATTACGTCTATGTCGCCGACGGTAAAACCGCCGTCGTAGAACTCCTGTTCAACGTAGTTGCACAGTCCCCCCTGCCGTCTGCTTATTGCCGCCGCCGTATAAGGATGAGCGTACACGGGCGCGCACGCGCAAAGCCGAGGCAGACCGCATACGTGGTCGGTGTGTTCGTGGGTTATGACCACTCCGTCGATTTTCGAGGGCGTAAGCCCGAACGGCCGCAGTTCGCGGGTAAGTCTTGCAAAAGAAATGCCCGCGTCGACAAGTATCGCCGTGGTGTCCGATAATACGAGTGTGCAATTTCCTTTGCTGCCGCTTGCAAGCGACACTAACTTCAACGACATTATTATTTTGTTCTTCCGTTAAACGATTATGAAAAGAGGCACTCCGTCGAGTGCCTCCGGCGACTCAGATTTCGTATCCCGCTCTCATCAGCAGTTCTTCGTCCCTGTCCTCTCGCCTTACCGACGCGGCAAGGAATATAAGCGACACTACGAACATCAGTCCCGCAATGCCGAGCATAACGAGCAAAGCGATTTCGTTTTGCGCTACGAAAGTCTTTTCGATGACCTTATAAAGCAGTTGGGCGATAAATCCGCCGACTGCGACAAAGGACGAAACGCAGAACAGTTTGCGGGGGTATTTCCCGAACAACATTCCGAACAGCGCGGCAATGAGCGCGACAAAGGAACTCGCCGCCGCTACAATTGCGGTTATTGCAACGGCAAGGTCTGCGGGAGCGGTACCCTGTGTCCAGCCTTTTATCGTGCCGATAATGTCGACGGACGACAAATCGAAACCGTCGGAAATTGCGGGTTTGAAATATGCAAGCATAAATCCCGCGAACAGGAACGCGGCGATTATGCACATAACGAGCGAATAAACGCGGGTGCGCACGGCTTTGTGTTTTTTCTGGCGCGCGTTTTCCGCCTGAAACGCGGTTTCCTCTTCCTCGGTGCGTCCCTCGGCATAAGGATTGGCAAGCGTTCTGCCGTCGGTGCGGAGAATGTCGCTGTCCTGACTCATATAAGGAACGACGGCAAGCGGCACCACTATCGGCTGCAACTGTATCGTGTTGTGCTTGGGCGCGATAATGGGAACGGGACCGCCGATACCAACGGGTTTTGTAACCGTGGTTTTGATACCCTCGTCGGGTTGCGACGTTCCGTACGCTTCGCTCTCGTACAAAGTGGGCTCCGACTTTACGACCTGCTCTTCGTTTTCCGCGGCAGTACCGTTGTCGGGAAGGAACGTAATCTCCTGAGTGTCTTTCTTTGCCATATTGCCTCCGTGCGCTGAAAGCGCGTTCGAGTCTAGAAACCGCCGACTAGTCCGTCAGCGGGTATATCCTGTTCTTTGCGGCGCGATTACCGCCGAAACCGTGGCGCATACGAGGTTCAACCCCGCTATAAAGAACAGCGTCACGTATTCGCAGGTTTTCCAGTTTGCGACGAAATCCTGCGCGAGGTCTATACGTGCGACCCCGATATCTTCCGCGCCGACCAGCGCGGTAACGAAAACGGCTATCGCCGCAAGCGCGAACAAAGCCGCGCCAAAAAGGTATCTTGCGGGTTTTATAGCACCGAATATGCCGAAAACCGACTGTACAAGGTTTGCAACAATTCCGATAATTCCGACGCTGACTATTATGTCGGGCACCATATAAAGCCAAATGGTGTTGACTTCATCGCCTTTCCAGCCGAGTGCCGCGGTTCGCGAGAACGCGTCAACCCAATGTCTTATTACGTTGAACTGCTCGGGTATGTATTTGAAAGGCAGGCTGTCGCCGTTCACCGAGAAAAAGGCAAGCAGGAAAGGCACAATCGCCGCGGCGGACGCAATGAGCATAACCACGCCCGCAACCATATTCTTGTTGCGTGCGGAACGTTTCCATTTCTTGTTGACGTCCTTTTCTTCGGGCTGATAGTCGCGCGCAGTCGACGACGGCATATCGGTTTCTCGGTGCGCGTCGGGATAGTCCAGCGACGGCGCAATGACAAACTCCTGCCTTACGGAAGGCAGTTGTTTTGCGGAACCTGCATCAAGCGGCTGCGGAGCCAGTCTGATGCCCGCCTCGTCCACGTTTGCGGGACGTCTGTCGTCGTTGTTTGCTGTCATATTTTCTTTTTGTCGACGTCGGTCGTGCGGTTCTGCACCGCGGGTGCCGCGGGTTCAGGCGCGGGTGCGGCGTATTCGCCCGTAGGCAGATACTGCATAAGAGGCTGTTCCTGCGTGACGTAAGGAACAAACGCCACGGGTTGCACTATGGGCGGCATCTGGTAGGGTTCGCCTGTTTCCTTGTTGTACAGCACGGGCGCGCCGTAGGGTGCCATAGGGGGATAAGGATAATATCCGCCGCCGGGCACGAAATGCTGCGCACCGTTTGCAAATCTCGGCGCGTCTTTCTGTTCATCGGGCATTGCAATGGGTTTGGTCTGCGCCTCGGCAAACGCTTCGCCCGCAAACTCGTCGAACGTGGGCGTCTTGCGGGACGTGAGGTCGGCCTCGGGTGCTTCGAGCACCTTTACTTTCTTTCTCACGGGCGGCGACTGTTTGATTTTGCCTTTGGCAAGCAGAAGTATGGAACGCGCACGGGAACGGCCGCAACGGTTGCATTTGACCGCGTCGCCCGCGTTTATCGCGCCGCAGACGGGACAGATAAACGGGTCTTTGAGCTCGTCCATATTCTCCGCCGCCGAATACGGGTCTGCGTAATAGGAAGAATAGTTTCTGATTGCCTGCGAGAGTTTTTTGAGTTGCGCAACGTCTTCGGAACCCAGTTCGTTGACCTTGTCGCGGTACGCGTTGAGGATTTTCGCCTGCTTGCTCAGTTCTTCGTTGGTCTTTTTGCGGTAGTCCTCAATCTCTTTCATCGCCTTGGTCTTGTCGTCGGCGACGCGTTTTTTCATCTCCGCGACTTCCTTGTCGACGGCTTTCATTCTCTCTTTGACCATAAGGTCGACGTTCATTTTGTTTTTGCGGAACTCGACGACGTCCTCTTCCGTAAAGGGACTGTCGGAATCGGTAACGGGCGCGCCGCACACGACGCAGAATTTCGCACCGGGAAGATTGGGCGTGCCGCATATGTCGCATACGGGTTTACGCAAAACGCCGAGCGCGCCGCCGCAGTTGGCGCAGAACCTGCTGCCCGCGTTGTTTTTGGTGCCGCAGGCGGGACACGTAACCTCGTAATTGGACACGACTTCGGCGCCGCAGGTCGTGCAGTATGCCTGACCGCGTTCGACTTCGCTTCCGCAAACTTTGCAAGTGAACATAACTCACCTCATAATGAACGTCTGTATGTTTGCGCTACGCCCTGAGCGCAGGCGTATGCGCACTGTGATATTTTAGCCTTAACCCTTAAAACTGTCTTTAAGACCGACTATGCAGTTGTACTCCGTACCGCCGCGGCAGACGAAATACCCTTCGCGCAGGAACTGGAATCTGTCGCCCTTTTTCGCGTTGAGCAGGAACTTTTCCGCCTTGCCCTGCAAAACCGTGAGCGAGTTCGGGTTGATGCGGTCCATATAATCGCCGTCGCCGTCGTTGATGAGGTAATCGAAGATGTTGAGTTTGACGTCGACCGCGTCACGCGCGTTGACCCAGTGTATCGTGCCTTTGACTTTGATGTTCGCGCCTTCCTCGCCCGACTTCGTGCCTTCGATGTACTCGACGTGCACCACCGCGGGATTGCCTTCCGCGTCAAGGTCGCAACTCTTGTATTTTACGACGTATGCGCCTTTGAGACGAACCATACCGTCGGGTTTGAGCCTGAAATATTTGGGAGGCGGATTGAGCGCGAAGTCGTCCTGTTCGATGTACAGTTCTTTCGAGAACGTGGCGTCGTGCGTTCCGCTGTTTTCCTGCTGGGGATTGTTCTCCACCTGCATAATCTCGGTTTTGTCCTCGGGATAGTTGTCAATCACGAGTTTGAGAGGACGCGTAACCACCATTGCGCGGGTGGCGTTTTTGTTGAGGTTCTCTCTGACGCAGTGTTCGAGTATGGCAATATCGACGACGCTGTCGGCTTTCGCAACGCCTATTCTGCTGCAGAAGTCGCGCACCGCTTCGGGGGGATAACCTCTTTCGCGAATGCCCGAAAGCGTGGAAAGACGGGGGTCGTTCCAGCCCCACACGATTTTCTCGTCAACAAGACGTTTGAGGAAACGCTTGCTCATAACCGTGTGCGTGAGATTGAGCCTCGCAAACTCAATCTGACGGGGACGGGGGTCGAAACCGCAGTTTGTCGTCACCCAGTCGTAAAGGGGACGGTGGTTTTCGAATTCGAGGGAGCAAAGCGAATGCGTGATGCCTTCGATTGCGTCTTCGAGAGGATGCGCGAAATCGTACATCGGGTAGATGACCCAACGGTTGCCCGTGTGAGGATGTTCCGCGTGGCATATGCGGTAGATTACGGGGTCGCGCATATTGATGTTGGGCGACGCCATATCGATTTTGGCGCGTAACACCTTTTCTCCGTCGGCGAACTCACCCGCGCGCATTCTGGCGAACAGGTCGAGGTTCTCTTCGACGGAACGGTTGCGGTAGGGGCTTTCCTTTCCGGGCTCGGTGAGCGTGCCGCGCGTTTCGCGAATTTGGTCCGCAGTCAGGTCGCAAACGTACGCCTTGCCGTCCTTGATGAGTTTGACGGCGAAATCGTACATCTGCTCGAAATAGTCGGAAGCGTTGAGTTCCCTGTCCCACTCGAACCCCAGCCAGCGAATGTCCTCTTTGATGCTCTCCATATACTCGACGTCCTCTTTGACGGGGTTGGTATCGTCGAAACGGAGATTGCATTCGCCGCCGTACTTCTGTTTCATACCGAAGTTGATGCATATGGCTTTTGCGTGACCGATATGCAGATAACCGTTCGGTTCGGGGGGAAAACGGGTGATGATTTTGGTATGCTTACCCTCTGCGAGGTCAGCGTTGATGATGTCTTCGATAAAATTCGATGATTGTTCGTTTGTTCTGATTTCGTCCATTTTGGTATCCGATATTTTAGTAGAATTATTCTACCCCATACGCGCGCAATTCGCAAGTAAAATATTTTGGGAAAAGAAAGCATAACACGCGCTTGTGCCCGCGCAAGGTCGAAACCGCAAGAAATACGTCGATTGAACGAGGCCGAACGAACAAAACCCGCGGCGAACAAAAAAGCTTATTACGATAACGCAAACGGAAAAAGCAAAATAAAAAAGACTGCCTATTTGTGGCAGTCACCGTGTAGGTTGATGTTGCGCGAGTCGTCGATTTTCATATATCCGTCGCGGTACTCGAACCCGAATTTTTCAAGTTCGTCAACCTTGCCTTTTACCGCAAGAGGTATGGGCGACAACGAGAACTTGAACATCATTGCACGCAAGAAGAATTCGCGGTTTTCATAGTTTAAGTGGTCATTTTTCAACTTAAAATGCGTGATTGTGACATAATCGCCCATTTCGGTTCGCATAAGTCCGATAGGTTCGCCGTCCTCGCGCAAAAGGAAATTCGTGCCGCTGACGGGAATGTCCAACCCGAGCGCGGAGTAAAGTTCCGAAAGAGTTTTTGCGTCCGTTTCGAAATTGACAGTCAGCATATCAGTCCCCGTATTCCACGCTCACAAGGGTCAATCCCTCGGGCGGAAGCGTTTTGCCAGCCAACGTTCTGTCCCCGCTTTCAAGCACCTTTTCGACGTCCTCACGGGTCATCTTGCCCGCCCCGACATATACCAGCGTGCCCGCTATTATGCGCACCATATTGTAAAGAAATCCGTTGCCCGTGACGTAAATTTCCAGTTCGCCGTCGGACAGTTTTCCGTCGCGTTCGGCGCGAACGGTTGCTACTATGTCGATTTTGTAGACGGTGCGGACGGTGTTCTTTATCACCGAACCGCTTGCCTCGAACCCTTTGAAATCGTGTTCGCCTTCTATGACTGCGGCGCACTCGCGCATTGCGTTCACGTCAAGCGCATACACGATATGCGCGTGGTTTTCTTCGAGCATGGGTTTGCGGTGACGGGAAACGTAAATTTTGTAGCAATACGTTTTGCGTTTTGCGGAAAAACGGGCGTTGAAACCGTCGTCGACGGGTTCGCAGGACAGCATACTTACGTCGCGCGGAAGTTCGGTGTTGACGGCAAAAGGAATTTTCTCGGGCGGAATTGACGTGTCCGCATCGAAGTGCACAACCTGACCTTCCGCGTGCACGCCTGCGTCCGTTCTGCCGCTTGCCGTCGCCTGCGTCGGCACTCCGAAAACGGCGGTGAGCGCTTTTTCCAGCACTTCCTGCACGCTCAGTCCGTTGAGTTGCCTTTGCCACCCGACGTAATTTTTGCCGAAATAGGATACTACGGCGCGGTATCTCACAACAGACCTCCGAAAATAAGTCCGTCCATTATGCCGCCGCCCATATAGTATCTGTCCATAAGAATGCCCACAAAGAACGCGACCATAACGAAAAACGCGATGTAGTCCGCGACGTGCAGTTTCATCACTTTCATTTTGGTGCGGTGTTCGGTGGCGTTGTAACAGCGTGCGTCCATTGCGAACGCGAGTTCGTCCGCCCTGCGGAACGAGTTGACGAAAAGCGGAATGAGCACGGGCAGCAAGGCTTTCGCCCTTGCGATAAGTCCGCCCGTATCGAAACTTGCGCCCCTTGCCTTCTGCGCGGAAATTATCTTGTTGGTTTCTTCGAACAGCGTGGGAATAAAGCGGAGCGCGATGCTCATTATCATTGCTATGTCGTGGACGGGAACCTTGATGAGTTTCAAGGGTTTCATCAGGCTTTCCGTGCCGTCAGCAATCTCGACGGGCGTAGTCGTAAGCGAAAGCAAGGACGCGCCGCTTATGAGCAAAAAGAGCCTTAAAGTCATCTTTATGGTAGTATGAACTGCCACATCGGTGATATGAAGGGATTTCCAGCTCCACAGAATTTCGCCTTCGTTTATCATAAACAGGTTGATTATCGCGGCGAATATCACTATGAAAATTATGGCGCGAACGGATTTCAGAACGGACATCATCGGGAGTTTTGCAAGCAGTATTATCGCAAGCAGGAACACCGCCGTAAGCATAAATCCGAAATAGGTGTTGACAAAGAATATCGCAACCACGAACAAAACCGTGAGAAACAGTTTCATTCGCGCGTCCATTCTGTGAATGACGGAGTCAACGGGATAGTACTGTCCGAACGCTATGTCCTTAAACATCGCTTCCCTCCTCCGTCGCGTTTTCCGCAACCGTCGGCAGTTCTTTGCCGTTGCCGTCGTACGCGTTTGCCAAACCGCGTTCGTCGGCAATTCTGCCGAGTGCCTCGGCAAGCTGTCCGAGCGTGACTATTTCCGTGCTTACGTCAATGCCGCGTGCGCGCAGTCTGTCCGCTATCTTTGCCGCCGAAGGCAGGTCGAGCCCCGCTTCGCGGGCTTTTCCTCTGTCGCCGAATACCCGTTCGGGCGCACCGTCCGCCACGATTTTGCCGTCTTTGAGCGCGACAATCCTCGTCGCCATTGCGGCAATGTCGTCCATATAGTGCGACACCATTATGATTGTCGGGCTGACTTCTTTTTTGAGTTTTGCTATGAGTTCGAGAATTTCCCGTCTGCCTGCGGGGTCCAGTCCCGCCACGGGTTCGTCAAGCACGAGTATCTGCGGTTCCATGGCGATTACGCCCGCTATCGCCGCTCTTCTCTTCTCTCCGCCCGACAGTTCGAAAGGACTTCTTTCGGCAAAAATCTCGTAAGGAAGACCGACGACTTCCATTGCGTTGCGCACTCTGCGGTCGATTTCTTCCTTGGAAAGTTTCATGTTTTTGGGGCCGAAAGCAATATCTTTCGCCACCGTGTCTTCGAAAAGCTGATATTCGGGGTACTGGAAAACCATGCCCACGGTGAAACGCAGTTTTTTGAGCGTCTTTTTGTCCTTGGCGTTCATGCCCGCAACTTCGACTTCGCCTTCCTGCGTCTTGATTAGCCCGTTAAGATGCTGAATGAGCGTTGATTTGCCCGAACCCGTTGCGCCTACCAGCCCGACAAATTCACCCTCCTGAATTTCGAGGTTGATATTGTCGAGAGCGCGCTTTTCGTAAGGCGTTTTTTTCGAATAGGTGTATGAGAGATTTTTCAGAGTAATTGCCGACATATTCCCTCCACCAATTCGTCTTCGTCTATAACCGCACCTTGGAAACGGTAACCTTTTTCGCCGAGTTCGCGGGCAAGTTCGGTCGCGGGCGGCAACGTAAGTCCGCACTCCTCCACCACGGGAGAGGAAAACACCTCTTTCGGTGTGCCGTCCAGCGCAACTCTGCCCTTTTTGAGAACTATAATTCTGTCTGCCATTGCGGCTTCGTCCATGTTGTGCGTAATGGTGATGACCGTAATGCCCGAATCGTTGAGTTTGCGCGCGACGTCCATTATTTCACGTCTGCCCTCAGGGTCAAGCATGGACGTCGACTCGTCGAAAATGAGAATTTCGGGTTTCATCGCAAGCACGCCCGCTATCGCGACGCGCTGTTTCTGTCCGCCCGAAAGTTTGCTTGCGCTGCGCGTGCGGTATTCCGTCATGTCCACGGCTTCGAGCGCCCAGTTCACGCGTTCGATTATTTCTTCGCGCGGAACGCCGATGTTCTCGGGTCCGAACGCCACGTCGTCTTCAATCAACGTCGCAACCATCTGGTTGTCGGGGTTCTGGAAAACCATTCCCGCCTTTTTGCGTATTTCGAATGTCTTTTCGACGTCGCGGGTGTTCATTCCGTCAATAAGAACGTCACCCGTGGACGGCACGAAAAGCCCGTTCAACAGTTTTGCAAGCGTACTTTTGCCGCTTCCGTTCATTCCCGCAAGCGCTACAAACTCGCCCTTTTCGACGGTAAAGGACACGTTGCGGAGGGCACGCAGTGTCTGCCCTTCGGCAAGTCGGTAGGAATAATTGACGCCTTTGACTTCGATTTGTGACATATTGGTGTAATTTTAGCACAATATCGCCGAATTGCAAAACGATTGCAATCATTTGCGCCGTGTGAAAGCCGCACAGACAGGTTTTCGGAGATTTTACGACACCTTGTCGCGCTTTTCCGCGCACAAATTTTCCGTTATCGTCGATTTTACCAACCGTCCGACGCCATTTTTCCGTGCCCGTTTCCGCACTCTGCCGCAAGTTTCATACGCGCATACAGTGCGCACGTATACAGATGTGTTGTTATCTGTTAGTAATACAAACTGCAAATATTGATTGACTATTACGCGTGCGGAGAGTATAATCCACCTTGCTAGCCTTATGGCTGAATTTTTCAGGATTACAAGTTTCTATGGAGGTCTTTTATGAAAAAGATGACTATCGACGGTAATACCGCTGCGGCGCATATCGCGTATGCGTTCTCCGACGTTGCGGCAATTTACCCCATTACGCCCTCCTCTCCCATGGCTGAAAACTGCGACGAATGGGCGGGTCAAGGCAGAAAAAACATACTGGGCAACGTGCTTAAAATCGCCGAAATGCAGTCCGAAGCCGGCGCGGCAGGTGCGGTTCACGGTTCTCTCGCCGCAGGCGCGATGACCACCACCTTCACCGCAAGCCAAGGTCTGTTGCTGATGATTCCCAATATGTACAAAATCGCGGGCGAACTTCTCCCCTGCGTTTTCCACGTTTCCGCAAGAGCTCTCGCCGCTCACGCACTCAGCATCTTCGGCGACCACGCGGACGTTATGGCTTGCCGTCAGACCGGCTTTGCTATGCTCGCGTCCAACTCCGTTCAGGAAGTTATGGACCTGAGCCTTGTGGCACATCTTTCCACCCTCAAATCCTCCGTACCTTTCATAAACTTCTTCGACGGTTTCAGAACCTCTCACGAAGTCAGCAAAATCGACGTCATCGACTACGAAGAAATCAAGTCCCTCGTCGACTTTGACGATATCGACCGTTTCCGCGCACGTTCCCTCAACCCCGAACATCCTCATCAGGCAGGCACGGCGCAGAATCCCGACATCTACTTCCAGAACAGAGAAGCCGCAAACAAATACTATGACGCAGTTCCCGGCATCGTCCAGACCATGATGGATAAGGTCGCGGGCATCACCGGCAGACAGTATCACCTCGTTGACTACTACGGTGCAAAAGACGCAGACCGCGTCATCGTCCTTATGGGCAGCGGTGCGGAAGCAGTCGAAGAAACCGTCGATTACCTCAACGCAAGAGGTCAGAAAGTCGGTGTCGTCAAAGTCAGACTGTACCGTCCTTTCCCCGTCGACGCGTTTGTCGCGGCACTCCCCAAGACCGCAAAGAAAATCACCGTTCTCGACCGCACCAAGGAAGCAGGTTCCCTCGGCGAACCCCTCTACCTCGACGTCGTCACCGCGCTTGACGAAAAGAACGTCAAAGCAGAAATCCTCTGCGGCAGATACGGCCTCGGTAGCAAGGAATTCAATCCTTCCATGGTCAACGCCGTGTACCAGAACATGAACGAAGGCAAGAAGAACCACTTCACCGTCGGTATCTTCGACGACGTAACGTTCACTTCTCTCGACATCAAAGAGAAAATCGACGTTGCATCTCCCAGCACCATTTCCTGCAAGTTCTACGGCCTCGGCTCCGACGGTACTGTCGGCGCGAACAAGAACAGCATCAAAATCATCGGCGACCACACCGACAAATACGCACAGGGTTACTTCTCCTACGACTCCAAGAAGTCCGGCGGTATCACCATTTCCCACCTGCGTTTCAGCGATGAGCCCATTCGCAGCACTTACCTCATCGACCAGGCCGACTTCGTCGCTTGCCACAATGAGTCTTACGTGCTCCGTTACGACATGCTCTCCGACCTGAAAGACGGCGGCACCTTCCTGCTCAACAGCATCTGGTCCCCCGACGAAATGGACAAACAGCTCCCCGCCAAGATGAAGAACCAGATTGCAAGAAAGCACATCAAGTTCTACACCCTCGACGGTCTGGACGTCATCACCAAACTCGGCGCGTCCAAAGGCGTCAACACCGTTATGCAGGCGGCATTCTTCAAACTCGCAAACGTCATTCCTTACGAAGACGCAGAGAGATACATGAAAGAAGCCATCAAGAAGACCTACGGCAAGAAAGGTGACGCAGTCGTCAACATGAACTGCGCTTGCATCGACAACGCCATTGCAGGCCTCAAAGAAGTCAAATATCCCGAAAGCTGGGCAACCACCACGACCGGTGCAGATCCTCTGCCCGTTCCCGATGACGAATACTTCAAGAACTTCATCGCGCCCATCACCGCACAGGAAGGCGACAAACTGCCCGTGTCCGCGTTCAACGCAGACGGCATCGTGCCCACCGGCACCACCAAGTTCGAAAAACGCGGTATCGCGGTCAGCGTTCCCGAATGGGATCCCGCAAAATGCATCCAGTGCAACCGCTGCTCGCTGGTCTGCCCTCACGCGGCAATCCGTCCCACGCTCGCAACCCCCGAAGAACTCGCCGACAAACCCGAAGGTTTTGTCACCAAGGCCGCAATCGGTTTCAAGGGTTACGAATACCGTATGCAGGTCAGTCCTTACGACTGCTCCGGCTGCAATAACTGCGTGAACGTCTGCCCCGCAAAGGAAAAGGCACTCTCCATGATTCCTCTTGCCGCATCCATCGAAAAGGACGCCGCAAACTGGGACTATGCTGTCAGCCTCAAAGAGACCTCCGCTCCTATCCCCGCCGATAAGGTTGCTTCCGTCAAGAACAGCCAGTTCAAGAAACCTCTCTTCGAATTCTCCGGCGCGTGCGCAGGCTGCGGCGAAACTCCTTACGTCAAACTCATCACCCAACTCTTCGGCGACAGAATGGTCATCGCCAACGCAACGGGTTGCTCCTCCATTTACGGCGGCAGCGCACCTACCTGCCCTTACACCAAGAACGACGAAGGTAAAGGTCCCGCGTGGGCGAACTCCCTCTTCGAAGACAACGCAGAGTTCGGTTTCGGTATGCACCTTGCATATCAGCAGAGAAGAAACGTCCTTGCCAACATCATGACCAACATCATCGGTCTTGACACCATTTCCGCAGAAATGAAAGAAGCCTTCACCGAATGGCTGGACGGCAAAGACGACGGTCCCGCTTCCGAAGCGGCATCCAAGAAGATTCTTGCACTGCTCCCCGCAGAAAAAGAGAACGCCAACGGCATGACTCTCGAACTGCTCGAAAAGATTCAGGCAAGAAAAGACTGCCTCATCAAGAAGTCCATCTGGATTATCGGCGGTGACGGCTGGGCATACGACATCGGTTACAACGGCGTCGACCACGTACTCGCAAGCGGCGAAGACGTCAACATCCTCGTCCTCGACACCGAAGTGTACTCCAACACCGGCGGACAGGCGTCCAAGTCCACTCCTACGGGCGCAATCGCGAAGTTCGCGGCAACCGGCAAACGCACCAAGAAGAAAGACCTTGCACTGCTTGCAATGGACTACGGCTATGTGTACGTCGCACAGGTTTCCATGGGCGCGGATATGAACCAGGTCGTCAAAGCATTCGCGGAAGCGGAAGCATATCACGGACCTTCCATCATCATCGCATACGCACCCTGCATCAACCACGGCATCAACATGACCAAGTCGCAGCTCGAAATGAAGAAAGCGGTTGACACGGGTTACTGGCAACTCTTCCGCTACAACCCCAATCTCGCGGACACCGAGCAGAACCCCTTCACTTTGGACAGCAAAGAACCCACCGAAGACTACCAGTCCTTCCTTATGGGCGAAGTCCGTTACGCGTCTCTTGCAAAACAGAACCCCGACGCGGCGAAAGTGCTGTTCGAGAAGAACGAACGCGACGCAGCAGTCAAACGTGCATTCTATGCCCGCAAGGCGGAATCCAACTGGAAACCCGGCAAATAAGTCGGTGCGCACAGCGTAAACCAACAAAAACCCCGTCCAAACGGACGGGGTTTTATTTAACAATGTGACTTTTACCTTGTAGCTTTTGTATCTTATTTTTATAACGCAATTCATTTCTTGTTCCGAATTGCGTTTCAATCCGACTAATCTACATCCGAATTAAACCGGCAAATAACTCAACGTATCTTTTAAATCTACAATTCAAAAACAATCCGCAAACAGCAAGTTATTTGTTTGCAAACTGGCTGTTGTACACGTACTCCACGTTGACGAAACCTTTGTCACACCAACCCGAATAAGAATCGGTATAAGAGAAGGTTTTGCCGAATCCGTCGAGTTTGTACTCTTCGATGACGGTATAAGTGTTAAAGTTCGCGGAATAGGTCATATCGCTGATTGTGACCTCGTCGTAAAATCTTTTCCATGAACCGTTATCGTAATGTACGGTTCTGACGACATAAAATCCGTAGCTCGTTGTTTTGGCTTTCGTGACAAAACTTTCGACAGCTGTTACGGCAGAAGTGTCGGGAATGCCGTCGGATACAAAATCGTAGCTGATTTGCTCAACATTTTCAAAGCTGTTGAATTTGACCGTAAACTTGCTGTACGGCACATAAAGAAGTTGTTTCGCGACTTCTTCCATGCGTTCCGCAAGACGCAGTATTTCTTTCTTGTCGCCCTTTTTCTGCGCGTCCACAATCTTTTCGGAAAGTTCATTGCTCTCTTTCATAAGCGCGGTGCGCTCTTTGTCGTACCATACAAGCGTGTTGTCGGGATTTTCCACATAATCTTCGGACATTGAGCTCAACACCGTCTTGCGGTTCATTCCCAACTCGATTTTATCGTATCCCGCAAGCGGGTTCGCCCCGCCGCGTTGTCCGACTACGTTGATTATTGGAAGTATGAGCACCGCAACCATAACGACAAACGTTACGACGGCGACGGAAACGCTCATTGCATTGCTTATCCTTCTTTCGTCGGAAGTGATTTCGGAAGTCGAAGAGGACCACGAAAACTTGCTTGCAGCTTTGCCGCCGAACACCATAGTTTTTGCACTCAACAAACCGCAACCGTCTGCCATTACGCCGCAGATGCAAAGTATTCCGACCACCAACGCGGCAATAATAAGCGTTATTTCACGACATGCCAACACAAATCCCGTGAGAGATACCACGACAACCGTTGCCGCAGTCACGAACATCATAATTCTGTTGACGCGAAGCGTAATGCTCTGCACCACGAAGAAAAGGTTGAAAAAAGCAAGCGCCAAAGCCGTTGCCAGCAACACAAGCGCAAGGGTTCTTTCCGTTTCCGATGCGGACACAGAAGGAAAAACTATCGTGCATACAAGCAAAACCACCGTCACGAAAATTTGCAAGACCGCAGCCGTAAGACGCAGATTCCAAAATCTTCCCACCACGCTCATAGGCTGTTTTGCTTTGATATTTTTCTGTTTGCCCGTGTTTTCGGGTGCGTTTTGCGCCGCTTTCGCTTCGACTGCCGTGTCGTTGCTTTGCACGGTTTGCGTCGCGACTTCTACGACTGCGTTTTCGTTCTCGTTTGTCATCCCATTCCCCTTCCCCGTCCCGCCAGACGGCGGCGACGAATAGAACATATTGTATCTACTATAATAGTATAATTTATTTTTTGTCAAATATATTGATGGTTTATCATACTGCCACACCCCGGAACGTCCGCCGTATTTTCCGCAACAAAAATCCCCGCTTTATGCGGGGATTGTAATATTACACGGTTCGGTTTCAATCAGATGCCGAGGCCTATGCGGGTTGCGGGAACGTTGCCGTCCAGTATGTCCTTTATCTTGTAACGACTGCTTGCAATCATTACCGTAGTGCCGTTTTTGAGCGGTTCCTTGATGTATTCAAGTTTGGCTCTGGCGCCCTGTGCGCCTTTGCGGGAAGCGCCCTGACAATGCGTCTGCAAGGCTTCCACGTTTGCGATGAGCTCGTATACGTCTTTTCCGCTGACGCGCTCGATAAGCGATTTGTCGTCTTCGGGATTTGAATATATTCCGTCAGTCGTGGTCAGGATGAGCAAAGTCTTGCATTTGACAAGGCAGGCAATCTGGCTTGCGGTTTCGTCGTTGTCCACGCACTCTATGGCTTTGCCGCGTTCGGCACGAACTTTGATTATCTCGTGTTTGCGGTTTTCCTCGTCGCTCACGGGGTCGTTGTAGTTGACAATCGGAATAGCGTTTTGTCCGGGGCAACGGCAAAGCATTTCGAACAGGTGTTTGCGCTTTTCCGCGTCGTTGAAATGCTGATGTTCGACAAGTATCTGCCTTACGCTGAATCTGCTGTCGATATACTGGCGGTAAGTCTGCATCAGAATGGACTGCCCTTGTGCGGAATAGTCGGTTTTGTTTTCCTCGTCCGTTCCTCTGAGTTCCTTGCCCGTGCGCTTGATGTAGTCCAGTCTTCCGATTTCCGTTGCACCGGAAGTAACCCAGATGTAACCGGGACGGAGTTCGCGCGAAAGACGTGCGATGATGTTGTAATTCATATCCTGATACTCGCGGTCAATCAGTGCCATAGAGCCGATTTTGCCGACGAGTTCGATGTCGAAGTTTGCCATACCAACCTCAATACGGAAAAATCGCCGCCGAAGCAGCAATTCGATTATATTATATGTCGTTGCACTTTGCAAGCGATTGCCGCGTTGCGCACCCAACAAAGCAAGTTAACGCGCCGAAATTGCGGCTTAAAAACGGAAAAGGACGGCATATGCCGTCCTCTCTGCGTTATAAAATCGATTGCCGCGGTTTGGTCGCAATTTGCCGATGTTCCGCTTTGTTCGGTTGACCTGAAATTTCGACGTCGCGCGTTTTTACGCCTGTTCGCCGCCCTCTTCTCCGCCTTCGGAGTCGCCTTGCACGTGTTCGGCGATAAGATGCAATTCGGGTTTGCCGTCTACGGTGACAACCGTCCATACGTCTCTGTCAAGGTCGAAATTGTCTTCGCCGAGTATCCAGCTGCTGTCCGCATATTTTGCAGACTCGATTGCGCTTGCGCCTTCGACTTTGGTCAAATCGAACGCGGGGTCTTCATCCGTTGCTCCGACCGTTGCGGTGTTGAGCGTAACGGAACTTTCTTTTGCGAAATAGCTCTTTTCGACTTTACCGTTCGCGCTTATTACACCCGCCACGAAACCGAGGGAGCATTTTGCCGTTTCGGGTGCGCTGACCGTTATGCTTACATTCACAAACGCACGGCTTACGGACACGGTATCCGCTTGACCTACGACTCCGCCCGCTTTGACTTCTGCATTTTCACCCGTTGCGGTGAGTTTGATTTTGCCCGTAACATGCGACGAAGAAATGTTTCCGCGCGTTCCGCCCGTACCCGTGCTGTATCCCGCTATGCCGCCGACATAGGCTTTGCTTGCAACGGAGATTTCCATATCCGCCGCCGCTCTGCAATCGGAAAGAACGGTTTCGTTGTGTCCGAGCATTACGCCCGCATACACGGTATTCGCGCTCACGTAGATTTCGTTCGTGACATCTGCTTTGCCGTCCGCGTAGCACTTGGACATCTTACCCCATTTGGCAAGTCCCGCAAACGCTCCGACATATGCGGTGCCGCCGTTCGCGGCAACGTTGAGCTTTTGAACTACAACGCCGTTTGCATCAAAATTCACGGCGTCCGCATATCCGGCAAGTCCGCCTGCATACACGCGTGCCGCGGTCACCGCCATATCAAGCGTAACCTTGTTGCTTGTGACAGCACTTGCGACTTTGTTCGCGGGCGCAACGGCTTTGCCGATTATGCCGCCCGCATACACGGTGTCCGTCGAGAAAACGGCTTTTACGTTCACCGTGCAGTTGTTAATGGTCGTTCCGACCGCGCTCTCTGCCGCAACACCGCCGATATACAGCGATTTGTCGGAAAGCACAAGCGCTCCGTCGGTCACGTTGAACGTGACTTCGCAACCGTCAACCGTACCCGCATTGTACGCCGCAATGCCACCGACGCGCACAACATTCGCCTCAACCGCGGAAAAGTCCGCCGCCGTCAGGTTGCATTCGAAAACAACGTTGCTTATCGTGCCTTCGTTTGCCGCGATAAAGCCCATATACTCTCCCGCCGCGGGAGCATACGTGATTTTGTGTTTAGAAGACGTCGCCTCGTCATATCCGTCCAGCGTACCTTTGAAAGGATTTTCCTTGCTGTACAGCGGAGCGATTGTTCCTAAGTTGACGTCTTCCGTCACGTAAATGTGCGCTTTCTGATACGCCTCTTTAACGGACGGATTTTCGCTTGTAATCGCGGCGTTTATTTCCGCGGCAAGTGCCGCCATATCCGTCGAAGAGTTGATTTCTATTCTCTTGACCCACTTCGCGTAAAGCGTAAGCGTGGAATGCTCTTCATTGACGAGCTCTTTGGTGACTTTGGTTGCCGCCTTGTTGTCCTCTGCGTTTTCGTCAAAGAACACGAATTCTACTTCGGAACGCACTTCTTCTCCGTCATCGTTTTTGCTGGTTACAACATAGTACCAGTAGCAGAAATCGTATCCGTCACGCGTCACCGTGGGGACTTTGCTCAAAAGAACGTTGTCGTTCTGTTTGATTTCAACATGGCCGGAAGAAGTAGTTTCGCCAAGCTCGTCTGCTTTGAAATACACCGTATAATCGGGAAGTTGGCTGTAAAACTTGGGATAAAGCGTAAGCGTGCGGGGAACGGTGTATTTGCCCGACAACACAACGCTTGTGGCACCTTTGGACGCCCACTGCGTAAGCGGAACTTCGACTTCTTTGCCGTCCACGGTGTCAAGATAGTACCAGTACACGAAATAGTCGTTTTCGTCTGTGGTGGTGGGAATTGCTATTGTTGCCGAATCGGAGTCGAATGTCGTGACAAATTTTCCGTCCTCGGGAACGGACACCGTATGTCCGTCCTGATACGTCCATTTACCGTCTGTAAGGAAAGACGTGATGTCGTGCGTATAGGTGATGGGCGTATAATGCGCCGTAAGTTTGAGGTTGGACGTCACGCGGTCGGTGTCGAAGTGGAACTCGTTGTCGTCCGATGTCTGCCAGTAATCGAACTTATACCCTGTTTTTGAGGGTTTCGCCTCTTCGCCGTTCTTGTTGGTAGGCGGAGAAATGAGCGAACCGTATTTTACGCTTGTGAGGTTGTACTCCGAAAAATCAGTAAGGCCGCCGTTGGAGTCGAAGGTAACGGTAAACGTGGCGTCGGACAGTTCTCCGTCGCCGTTACCGCCTCCGCCCGTGCCGCCGGAAGTCGGATTGCAAGCCGCAAGCGTAACTGCGGTTATTGCCGCAAGTACGAAAACCAACAGAAGTCTGAACAAAGATTTCTTCATAAGTTCTTAATCCCCGATACGGATATAGTTTTTAATATATTGAATACATTATACCATTTCGGACGTTAATTTCAACTTAAATTTGCCGAAAGCGGGTCTGCCGTCCGATTTTAATGCAACAATATGCGAAAAGTCCGCCGAAACGGACTTTTCGAAGCGGTTGACCGCCTGTTAATTTGATTGATTTATTCCTCGTCGCTTTCGATTTCGGCTTCAAGATAAACCTTTTCTTCCTTTGCGGCGCTGTCCGCGGTCGCGGTTTCGACGGGTGCGGCTTCGGACTTGCTTTCCGCCGCCTTTTCCGCTTTTATTCCGCGCTTGAAGTTTTCCAGTTCGCCGATTTTATCCACGGCACGCAGGACGACGTCGAGTCCGAGATGCACCGTGTCGACGTCAAAGCGTTCCGCTACGTCGTAGAACGTGTGGTAGTACTGTGTAAGAACGGGGTTCTGTGCCGCAAACGTTATGCTCTTGACGCCCGCTTTGGTCATAGGCGTGGAGTCGCAGCCGCCGACGGGGTTGACGATGTTGCCGGGCTTGTCGATGCCCGCCTCTTTCATCGCGTCGAGCATAATGGTTTCGAGGTCCTTGTCGAACTTGGTGAACTGCCAGGTGTCGCCGTGTACGACTTCGAAATAATCCTTGTCCGCAACGGAGTCGATGTTGATGTTGTAGCAGTTTTCGAGAATTGCCTCGCCCTTGTGTTTTCTTGTGAACGCAATCGAGCCGCGCAGACCTGCTTCTTCCGAACCGCAGTTGAAGTCGATGATACGGCAGCCTTTGGGCATTTTGTCGGGGTTTTCCTTGTAGTATTTTGCCGCGGCAAACGCGATACCGATACCCGTTGCGTTGTCCATAGCGCCGGGAGACGCCGTGCGGGGGTTCTTGTCCGCCCAGAGCGTAACGAGGAAGCAACCGGGGATTACGAACACCGCAAGCAAAACGTAAAGCGCGATTTTGAAGTTCGCGACGTTTGACAGAGTTTCCATCATCGTGATGTACTCTCCCTGCGTAAGGTCGGTGGGGGTTGCGTAAACGTACTTGCAGTAAATGATGAACATCGCAAGCGAAGTCAAGGTAAGGAACAGGAACGCGAAAATGCCGATACCCATTTTGATAAAAACGGGAACGGGACTTTTTGCCGCGAGCGACGAATGTTTCCAGTTCCAGCTGGTGTCGGTGTGCGCCGAAAGGATTACGGTGTAATCGTACTTCCCGTCGGGAGGCAGAATTTCGCCGTACACGTTCTGCGAAACTTCCTGATGGAACGCCGCGTCAAACCAGGTTTTGTAAAGGAACACGCTGCAAATGAGCCATACCCAGGTTGCAAGGCACAGGAAGAATACCAGTCCGTAAAGCTGTTCGAAATACATCATTACGGCGCAGATTATTCCCACCCACCCCGCATAAGGTATGCCGCCTATGCTGGCACGGGGCGAAACGAGGAACTTCTCTTTCACGGGTTTGACGCCGATGCTTTCGAGTTTGCCTGCCATAAAGTCGGCGAATTTCTTTTCGCCTTCCGACCCCGGCAGACGGGACCCGATGTCGTTTGCGGCGGTTTCGACAATGCCGAAAGCCTCGTCCGCATAGGGTTTGAGTTCTTTTCTCATATATCCTCCATTTGTCCGACCGACGGGCGAACGGACTGTTTATATTTTCCTTCCGCTCCGCTATTTGCGGAGCGCCTCGGCAACGCCACAGGCGTTTCCGACGGGCGAACGGACTGTTTTATGTTGCGTAATGTTATTTACCTATGAATTCTATGCCGCCCAGCCACTTGCGCAGTACTTCGGGTACGGTCACCGTGCCGTCTGCGTTCTGGAACTGTTCGACGATTGCGGGTATAAGTCTGGACGTTGCAAGTCCGCTGCCGTTCAGAGTGTGGACGTATGCGGGTTTGCCCGTCTTGGAGTCGCGGTAACGGGTGTTGTTGCGGCGCGCCTGATAATCGTTTGCGTTGGATACGGAGCTGCATTCCTTGTAAATGCCCATACTGGGTATCCACAGTTCCACGTCGTAAGTTCTTGCCATGGACGCCGAGCAGTCGCCTGCCGCAAGTTTGGAAACGCGGAAATGCAATCCGAGTTTTTCGACGAGCGCCGCGGCTTTGTTCACGAGTTCCTCAAAGGCTTCCATGCTGTGTTCGGGGTGCGCGTACTGCACCATTTCCACTTTGTTGAACTGGTGACCGCGAATCATACCGCGTTCTTCCGCTCTCGCGCTGCCCGCCTCTTTGCGGTAGCAGGGAGTGTATGCAAAGAACTTCATAGGAAGTTTGCTTTCGTCGATTATTTCGCCCGCGTACATATTGACCAGTGCGGTTTCCGCGGTGGGCAACATAAATCTGTTGCGGTGTCTGTCCTCGTCGCAGTCAAGCCAGTAAACCTCGTCGCTGAATTTGGGGAACTGACCTGCGCCGAAACCGCAGTCGTAATTGAGTTGGTGAGGAGGAAGAATGAACTCGTAACCGTCTCTCAGGTGCTCTTCGATAAAATAGTTGAGCAGCGCCCATTCCAGTCTTGCGCCCATACCGCGGTAAACCCAGAAACCGTTGCCGCTGAGTTTGACGCCGCGTTCGTAATCGATAAGACCGAGCGAAGTGCAAAGGTCGACGTGGTTTTTGAGCGGGAAATCGAACACGGGTTTTTCACCGACGATTTTCACAACCTGATTGTTTTCCTTTTCACCGGGGAGCAGGTCGGGGTCGGGCATGTTGGGCAGACGGGACAGAAAATCGGAAATGCGTTCGACAAGCGCGTTGATTTCGGCGTCGCCTTCGGCAATGCGGTCGCCGATTTCTCTCATTTCTTCGAAAATGGGTTCAACGGGTTTGCCTTCCTTTTTGAGTTTGGGGATTTCCGCCGAAACCTTGTTGCGTCTGGCTTTGAGCTGTTCGACGTTGTTTATTGCGGCTTTTCTTTCGTTGTCCCACGCTATAACCTGCGTGAAATCGACTTCACAGCCCTTTTTCGCAAGAGCCGCCGCCACTTCTTCGGGATTTTGTTTGATTTTTACGATGTCTAACATATATTCCTCTCATTGCGCCTCTCGGCGCGGTGCGGAAGACTTCCTTCCGCATTTGACTTGCAAAATTAATGCTTAATAACAGACCTTATGCGATGATGTTGACGAGTCTGCCGGGCACGACGATGACTTTCTTGGGTTTTGCTCCGCCGAGTTGCGCTTCAACCGCTTTGAGCGCCGCGGCTTCGATTTCTTCCTTGCTTGCCGAGCTGGATACGGTGATTCTCGCGCGGAGTTTGGAGTTGACCTGCACCGCAAGTTCCGCTTCGTCGCGGACAAGCGCTTTTTCGTCGCAGACGGGGAAAGACTGATTGAACACCGAATAAGGCTGTCCGAGCATTTCCCACAACTCTTCCGAGAAGTGCGGCGCAAAAGGCGCAAGCAACAGAACCAAATCCTTGACGCAGTCCTTGAAGAACGCGTTTTTGGTGGGAACTTCCGTGTCGTAAGAATAAATGGCGTTAACGTATTCCATCATTCTCGCAAGCGCGGTGTTGAACGAGAAAGTCTCCAAATCGGCAGAAACGCACTTTATGGTGTTGTTTCTGACATAGTTAAGTTCTTTTTCTGCTTTTTGCAGAGGTCTTTCCTCGAACTCTACTTCAAAACATTTCTTGACGATACGTTCCACGCGGTCGAAGAATTTGCCTATGCCGTCCAGTCCGTTTTCGTTCCAGGGTCCGCCCTCGACATAGCTGAAACCGAACATCAGGTACACTCTGAAAACGTCGGCGCCGAACTTCGCTATGCTGTCGTCGGGAGATACGACGTTGCCTCTCGACTTGGACATCTTGTTGCCGTCCGAACCGAGTATGGTGCCTTGGTGCACAAGGGACAGGAAAGGTTCGTCGAAGTTGAGATAACCCATATCCCTGAGCGCTTTGGTAAAGAACCTTGCGTACAACAGGTGCATGCAGGCGTGCTCCGCTCCGCCTATATATTTATCGACGGGCAGCATTTTGTTTATCCATTCGGTGTCGAACGCCTTGTCCGCGTTCTTGTTGTCGGGATAACGCAGATAGTACCAACTCGAACACACAAAAGTATCAAGGGTGTCGGGGTCGCGTCTTGCGGGACGTCCGCACACGGGGCACGTAACGTTCATGAACTCTTCGCACTTTGCAAGCGGGCTTTCTCCGTCGGGCTTGAAGTCCACATTGTAAGGCAGACGAACGGGCAAATCCTTTTCGGGAACGGGAACAACTCCGCAATGTTCGCAGTGTATCATGGGAATGGGTGCGCCCCAGTAACGCTGACGGCTGACAAGCCAGTCGCGCAGACGATAGTTGGTTTTGAGCGCGCCTTTGCCTTCCTTTTCCAGTTTCTTGATGACGGCGATTTTGCCTTCTTCCGAAGTCATGCCGTCGAACTCGCCCGAGTTGACCATAATGCCGTAATCGCAGAAAGGCAGTTCGTCGTTGCCGTCCACGGCTTTGACGACTCTTTCGATGGGCAAGCCCAGTTTCTTTGCGAACACGTAGTCGCGTTCGTCGTGAGCCGCAACGCCCATGACCGCGCCCGTACCGTAGCTTGCGAGAACGTAGTCGGCAACCAGAATGGGAACTTCCCTGCCGTTGACGGGGTTGATTGCGTATGCGCCCGTCATGACGCCCGTTTTCTCCCTGTTGGAAGCAAGACGGTCGATTTCGGTGGCTTTGGACGCGTTGTGTTTGTATTCCTCGACGGCGGCTTTCTGTTCGGGAGTGGTAATGACGTCGACAAGCGGATTTTCGGGAGCGAGTACGACGTACGTAACACCGAAGGTTGTGTCCGCTCTCGTGGTGAACACGCGGAAAGTTTCTTTTCTGCCTTTGATTGCGAACTCGATTTCTCCGCCGTAAGACTTGCCTATCCAGTTTTTCTGCATAAGTTTGGTCTTTTCGGGCCAATCCAGTTTGTCAAGGTCACGGAGAAGTTCGTCGGCGTATTCCGTGATTTTGAAAAACCATTGAGTAAGGTTTTTTCTCACGACCGTGCTTCCGCAACGTTCGCATTCGCCCTGAACGACCTGCTCGTTTGCAAGCACCGTGTTGCAGGAAGGACACCAGTTGACGGGTGCTTCCTTGCGGTAGGCAAGACCCTTTTTGTAAAGTTGCAGGAAAAGCCACTGCGTCCATTTGTAGTACTCGGGAGCGCAGGTGTAAAGTTCGTAATCCCAGTCGTACATCGCACCGATTTTTTTGAGCTGGTTCTCCATCGTCTCAATGTTTTTCATCGTGCTGTCCTGAGGGTGAATGCCCGTCTTTATCGCGTAGTTTTCGGCGGGAAGTCCGAAAGCGTCGAAGCCCATGGGCTGGAACACTTCGTAACCCTGCATTTTCTTGAAACGCGCATAAGTGTCGGCGGGACCGTAATTGTACCAGTGTCCGGCATGCAATTTCGCGCCCGAAGGGTAAGAGAACATTTCGAGCACATACCATTTCTTGTCTATTCTGTCGCGGTTGAACTTGTAAAGTCCGGTGTCCGCCCAGATTTTCTGCCACTTGCTTTCAATCTGTTTGAGGTCCATTACGGATAAACTCCTGTTAGAAAAAACTTGTTATTATTCTAATACCAAAACTTTACTATGTCAATTAAACAAAAACGCCAATATTGACTCCGAAGTCCGCCGATGTTAAAATTGCATTATGAAAAGATTGCGCACGTTTTTCGCGGTAATGGCAACGATAGTGCTTGTATGCTCCGCCTGCGCCCTAACCGCCTGTTCGAACAACAACGACAACACTACGGACTCGCGACTGTCCGCCCTGCACGCCGAAGACGGTAAAATACTGAATTCGGAAAACGTGGAAATCGCGCTCCGCGGCACAAATCTCGGCGGTTGGCTGGTTCAGGAGGACTGGATGTGCCCAACCGACCAAACGGATTATCTGTCCACGATTAAAACGCTGTATTCGCGTTTCGGTGCCGAAAAAGCCGAGGAACTCATCGACGTTTACGAGGACAACTGGATAAGCGACGCGGATTTTTCCAACATTGCCGCGCTCGGACTTAACGTTGTACGCATTCCTTTCACGTACATGAACCTGTACAAAACACTCGACGACAACGGCAATCCGCTTTCTCCCGCCGATTATACCCTGCGCGCCGACGCTTTCGAAAGACTCGACTACGCCATAGAACAGTGCGCGAAAAACGAACTCTACGTAATTCTCGACCTGCACGGTGCGGCAGGCTCGCAAAACGCCAAAGACCACAGCGGCGACACGTCTGACGTAAAACTTTTCGATGACGACGAGTATGGCGAACTTTGTCGCGTCAACACCGTAAATCTCTGGACGGAAGTCGCAAAACGCTACAAAGGCAACACGACCGTTGCGGCGTTCGACCTTCTCAACGAACCCGAAGGAAGAACGGGCAGCACGGGCGACGTTCAATTCATTCTTTACGACCGTATTTACGAAGCAATCCGCGCAGAGGACCCGACGCGAATGATAATTATGGAGTCCGTATGGGAACCTCTCAATCTGCCGTCGCCCGAAGATTACGACTGGGAGAACGTCGTTTATGAATATCATCATTACAACTGGACGGACAGCAACACGTCCAACTCCTCTTTCTACACAATGAAACAACTTGGCGAAGCTATCGCAAACCGCGGAGTCCCCGTTCTTATCGGTGAATTCAACGCATGGGGCGACGCGGGCAGAACAACGGGGAAAGCCGACCAGACGGACGAACAGGCATATTCGGGCGTGCTGGAATTCTATACGGGCAAAGGCTGGCACTGGACAACATGGACGTACAAAGTGCATCTGACCTCGGGGAACTGGGGATTGTACCTGCTCAACGCCTCGGCGGAAACCGCAAAAGTGAACCCCTCCGCGGACACCGAAGAAGAAATCCGTACAAAATGGGCGGCATGCCGTACCGATACGTCGTACACCGTGAACATGTCCCATGCTGATACGGTTTCGGAATTTGCGAAAGCCGAATTCGGAGTTGCGCCGCCGCAGTACTCAATCCTTTGACGGCGGTTGACTGCTCCATATCCCGAACACACATCGAACACCCGCGGCAGCGCGGGTGTTTTTTCTTTCTCTACAACCCGAAAGCCGACAATCAAAGCGGTTGCAACGCAACCAAATTCGGGCAATATCGGATTTTGCATTGAGAAAGCCGCGGGTTTGTGGTATAATAATCGGAAGTACGGGCAACATTGCCCAAGGTGTGAGGAAGTTATGTTTATCACTTTCGAAGGCTGCGAAGGCGTCGGCAAATCCACGCAGCTCGCAATGCTCAAAGATTATCTGCACAGAACGGGACAGGATGCCGTGTATGTCCGCGAACCGGGCAGCACGGAGATTTCCGAACAGATACGCAAAATAATTCTCGACCCCGCAAACACGGCAATGACCGCGGAAACGGAAGCGTTGCTTTACGCCGCAGCACGCGCACAGCTTGTCGCACAGGTAATCCGTCCCGCACTCGACCAAGGCAAAACCGTAATCTGCGACAGGTATCTCGACTCTTCCGTGGCATATCAGGGATACGCCCGCGGACTGGGTGAAGATTTTGTCAAAAAAGTCAACTCTTATGCCATGGAACACGCCCTGCCCGACGTCACCGTCTTCATCGATCTGCGTCCTTCCGCGTCTTTCAGAAGCGTTAGCCGCAACGACCGTCTGGAACGCGAAAACGCCGCTTTCCACGACAGAGTTTACGAAGGTTTTATTGCACAATCCAAGGCTTCACCCGAACGTTTTGTGTGCATAAAACCCGAAAAAGAGAAAATTGACACGTACAACAAGATTGTTTCCGCTCTGCGTGAAAAAGGAGCAATCAGGTGAAAACTCCCGCCTTTGAAAACACTCTCAGGCAAAGCCGTGCCTACGGGCTTCTCCGCAAGGATATCCAAGCCGGACTCGGCCACGCCTATATGATTATTTCCCCCGACGACGAAACCGTTAGTGAACTTTTCACTCTGGTCGCCGCCGCGGTGTACTGCACTTCGCATACCGCGTGTATGGAGTGCACGGAGTGTCACAAGGTGCTGACGGACAACAATCCCGACGTATTTTCGTTGAACGAAGCGGGCGAGAAAATCAAGGTTCAGGAAATCAAGGATCTTGTTTCTTCCGTTTCCATCAAGCCGCTTTCGGACAGAAAAATATATTTCGTGCACCGCGCCGACCTTATGACCGCGGACGCACAGAACAAGTTGCTTAAAACTCTCGAAGAGCCGCCCGCGGGCGTTACCATTTTCCTCGGAGTCGCAAACGAGGCGGGGTTGCTCGACACCGTGAAATCGCGCTGCCGTCACGTGTATCTCGACGTGTTCGACCGCAACACGGTTTTTCAGGCGCTTTCCATGCTCAACTGCGACGAAGAGTCTGCGGCTATTGCCGCCGCGTGCTCGGAAGGTCAGCTCGGGAAAGCGCGGCGCATTGCGCTGTCCCCCGAATACAAGGAATACTATTCCGACGCGCTCGACCTGCTCGAAAAACTGCAACGCAGTCCCGACGTTCTGAAAACGGACTCTCTGCCCTGTTTTAAAAAGAACATCGGCGAGTTTCTCAAAATTCTGTCCGTTGCGGTTCGCGACCTTATGACGGCAAAAACGGACGGCGAACTTCTCTTCGACTCCGCGCTTTCGGGGCGTATCCGCAGGCTTGCGGAGCAATTTTCGCTCCGTGCGCTCGCGGTCATTGTTCAGCAAATAAACAAGGCACAGGAAAAACTGTTCTTCGGCGTAAACCAGCTCGCCGTAACAGACAGTCTGCTCTTTTCCGTGTTGGAGGTTAAACATAAATGGCAATCATAGTAGGCATAAAGTTCAGAAACACCAACAAAGTGTATTACTTTGACCCGACGGGAATACAGTTTGCGGAAGGCGACGGCGCCATAGTCGAAACTGCTCGCGGGCTGGAATACGGCACTGTTTCGGTTGCAAACCGCGAAGTCGAGGACAAAGAAATCGTCGCGCCCCTCAAACCCGTGGTCAGAAAAGCCACCGCCGACGACCTTAAACAAGTCGAAAAAAACCTTGCCGACCGCGAACACGCGCTTGCGGTAATCCGCGAAAAAGCCGCCGCGCTCGGACTGGGAATGAAGCTTGTGGACGCCGAATACACTTTCGACCGCAGCAAGCTGATATTCTATTTCACCGCCGACGGACGCGTTGACTTCCGCGAACTTGTAAGAACGCTTGCGTCCATATTCAAGGTCAGAATAGAACTCCGTCAGATTTACGAACGCGACGACACCAAAATGCGCGGTGCGCTCGCCGCGTGCGGAAGACCTTGCTGCTGCACATCTCACCTGCCCGACTTCGAAAAAGTTTCCATAAAAATGGCAAAAATTCAGGGACTGTCCCTCAATCCGCAGAAAATCAGCGGCGTTTGCGGCAGACTGCTCTGCTGTCTGAAATACGAAAACGACTATTACAGCGAAGTTTTCAAACAAATGCCCAAAGTCGGAAGCAAAGTCAGAACGTCGGACGGAGAAGGCGTCGTGGAGTCCAACGACCTCATCAAACAGACTTCGCGAGTGCGCGTTCTCACCAAGGACGGCACCTACGACGTGCGCACTTACAAGCTCGAAGACCTCAAAATCGGAGAACGTCAGTCGTCTGCGGAAATCGACGCTATGCCCGACACCGAGGAATAACGGCAACGCGTTCGGCAGTATGACTGCGGCGTAGCCGCCGCCTGCGAAAATTGTTGCTTGCGGCATACGCCATTTTCAAAAAAGACTATACAAACTGCAACCTTTGTGCTATGATGTATTCGGTTGAAAAACCTATCATTATAAAGGAGTGAATACTATGGCGAGAGTTATCAGCGACGAATGCATTTCTTGCGGAGCGTGCGCAGACACCTGCCCCGTCGGAGCGATTTCCGAAGGCGACGGCAAATACGTCGTCAACGCAGACGAGTGCATTGACTGCGGAGCATGCCAGGACGGTTGCCCCGTCGGAGCAATTTCCGAAGAGTAATTAAAACAAATCAGACAAAACGGGCGGAAATTTCCGCCCGTTTTGTTTTTGTCCTGTTCAAACGTTTACACTCCACACTGCCGTTTACACTCTGCGCCGCAATTTTATTGTCAATCCCGACAAAATAATATATAATGTCCACCGTGAAAAAGACTTTTGCCCGAAAACTCGCAGACTGTTTCAAGATGTTCGCCGTATTTTTCAAAATAGGGCTGTTTTCCTTTGGCGGCGGATACGCGATGCTGACGATGATAGAACACGAAGTCGTCGACAAACGCGGCTGGCTCACTCACGACGAGTTGATGGACATTTTCGCAATAGCCGAAAGCACCCCCGGCGCGATTTCCATAAACATCGCTACGTTTATCGGCACCAAACGCGAAGGCGTACTCGGCGGAATCATAACCACGCTCGGCGTAGTACTCCCCTCTTTCCTCGTAATTCTCGCACTGTCTTACGTCATCGACATCGTCCGCGACAACAAATGGGTGACCTATCTGTTTATGGGCGTCCGCGTGGGCGTTATAGTTCTCATAGTGAACGGCGCGCTCAAATTCCTGAAAGGAATGAAACGCACCCCGCTTGCCATAATTCTGGCGGTGGCAATGTTCTGCCTTGCGGTGTTTACGGAAATAAGCGTCATTTACCTTATGCTCGGCTCGATAGGCATATCGATAATCGCGGTCGCGCTCACGCACATAATCAAAAAACGAAGCCTTATTTCCACAATGACCAAATGCGGCGGCGACTACGAACGCAAGCGCTCGGACGGCAATCTCTGCCCCGACGCAATGCTTGCGGTCAATATGCAAGCCGCAGAAACGGAGCTTTGCGAAAGTCTGCCCGATAGCGGCGAAGAAGAAAAGACCTGCGACAACGCGGAGCAAACGGATAATTCTTCCGAAACCAAAACCGCGGAGCACGACGACGCGGACAAGCCCGACGGCGTTAAAACCGACGACGTGCAAACAGCCAACACCGAAAGCAACGACAACGCGGAAAACGGCGTTGCCGAAAATGCGGAGAACAAGGAGGACGTCGAATGATTTATCTCGAAGTTCTCTGGACGTTCTTCAAAATCGGGCTGTTCACCATAGGCGGCGGACACGCAATGATACCGATGATAATGAGCGAAATCGTTGCCAAAGGCTGGCTCGACCAACAGGTTCTGCTCGACTTCATCGCAATCGCCGAAAGCACTCCCGGACCTTTTGCAATCAACATAGCAACCTATGCCGGATTGCAGGTAGCGGGCATAGGCGGCGCAATCATCGCGTCCATAGGCGTGGTACTGCCCTCGCTCATAATCATTATCATCATCGCGAAATTCTTCTCGCGTTATATGAACCGTCCCAAGGTTCAGGAAGTGTTCGACAACGTGAGCGGCTCCGTCACGGGACTTCTCTTCTCGGTGGTCGTGACCGTCGGCATACTCGTGCTTTTCGGAATGGACGGCATTTTCGACACGGCGGCGTTCAAACCAGACTATATCGGAATAGGACTGTTCGCGGGACTGCTTGTTCTTTCCTTTGTCAAAATCAAAGGCAAGAAAATCCCGCCCCTTCTCATAATCCTGATTTCCGCCGTCGCGGGCATACTTCTGTACGGATTTATCCCCGTATAACCGTTCTCGAAGCTCCTTGCAAACATTTACAAAACACCATATTTTGCGCGTCCTTTCGGGACGCGTTTTTTGTCGGACGTTCCCGAACGACTTTTTGATACAAAATTTTTAATTAAACGTTGCCATTTTCAAAACAAGCCTTTTAACCGCGGTTTTGTCATATTAAACACCGTTTTATGTCGATTTGCCGCTTTCTCCGCGCGGTTGCGTGCGACGTTTGCGCGCGCATTCGGCTTGATATAAGTACGGGTGTATGGTATACTCCCCTCAAAGGAGTTATTATGCCACAGGAAGTCAGCGATAAGAATTATGCGGAAATTACCGCAAGTTGCTCAAAGGTTTTGAGCTACTTTCATTTGCAGAACAACATCTCTCCGATTAAAAGACTCTACGTCAAAAACTCGTCCGATACGGAACGTGAAAACATCACAATCCGCATTCATTCCGAGCCAAAATTCTTGCTCCCCTGCGAAATAAACGACGTAAGACTTCCCCGCAAAACAACGGCGAAGTTCGACACCAGCGTTCAGCTTTCGCCGCTCTTTATGGTCGCCCTCGACAAAACAATCGAAGGCGAAATCATAATGGAAGTCGTGGACGAAGACGCAGTTGTTGCCGAGCAGAGGTTCAAGGTTCAGTTGCTGGCATTCAACGAATGCAACTTCCGCGAAGACCCCGCGTCGCTCGCGGCGTTTGTCCGCCGAACCGCCGAAATCAACAAACTGCTCAATATGGCAGGCCGCAAGGTTCAGAGCTGGAACCTCAATTCCTGCACGGGTTATTCGGGAACGCGCAACAACGTCCGCAACTTCTTCGCCGCCTGTTACAGCGTGCTTGCGGACCAGAAGTTCACGCCCGCCGATATGAAGACAGACCAGGAGTTCGTCTTCATTCCCGACCATCAGGAAACGCTCATATCCAAAATCGCCTCGCCTCTCGAACTTGCGCTCATTCTTGCCGCGCTTGTCGAAAGCAACGGTCAGAACGGTATTGTCGCGCTCATCAACAACAAATGGTACACGGGCTGTTTCCTCACCAACGAGTGTCTGCCCAACCTCATAAACGACGACCCCGACATTCTGCGCAAGAAATCCGAACGCGGAGTCAGCGACCTCAGTATGGTTGCGATAAGCGACCTGTTGCAGGGTGTGTCGTTTGAAAAAGCCGAAAAGAGCGCGCAAAGCGCACTCAAAAAGGACGCCGACGTCGAGTTTATCGTCGACATCAAACGCGCGCGCATCATGCACGTCTATCCTCTGCCCGAACGCGTCAAAAGTGCGGGCGGTTACGACCTGCGCCAAAGCAAGGACTACTACACCGACCTCGCCCCCAAACAGCTCAAAGAGTACGGCGGCGAAATCGTGGGCGAAAAGGAAATCAGCAGGGTTACGCAATGGGAACGCCGACTTCTCGATATGGATATGCGCAACTCTCTGCTCAACTTCAAGGTTTCGCAGACTGCGGTCAAGCTGCTCGTCCCGTCCCTTGAAGATTTCATAGAAAACATGGCGGAGGTCAAGTCATTCACGCTCGAATGCAAACCCAAAGAAAGCCCCGAAACCCTCGACAAGGTTTCAAACGGTTTCGAGCGCGCGACCTACCTCAAACCTTTTGCCGACTACATACTCTACGAATACAAAAACAAACGCCTGCGCACGGCATACGACCTGCGCGAACACGAAGCCACAATTCTGCGTCTTTTCCGCAAGGAAAAATCCATACAGGAAGAAACGGGCACGCTTACGCTTTATCTTGCCGCAGGGTTCCTCAAATGGAAGGAACAGGAGCTGTCCGACGACAAGTATGCGCCGCTTTTCCTCTACCCTGTCAGCATCTCCAAAAAAGGCGTGGCGGCTCCCGTCTATACTGTCGAAGTCAACACCGACGACCTGCGCGTCAACAGCACTCTGCTCGAATTCCTGTATCAGGAGTTTGACCTCGATATGCGCGGACTTGCCTCTGTCGAACTCAACACTCCGCAAGCCGTACTGTCCGTTCTCGCGCGCATAAAGCGCGAAACCGTGCGGTTCAAAGGCTGGGACATCTTCCCCAACGTTTTCCTTGCAAGTCTGTCGTTTGCAAACTATCTGCTCTGGCACGACGTAAAATACAAATCCGACCGTTTCCGCGAACACCCCATTGTGCGTTCGCTCATCAACAACAGGCTGGAACTGTCGGGCGACGCGTTCGACCTCTCCGACAGAAGCAGCGACGAAGCGTACGTCGGTGCGGAAAAAATGTATCTTCCCATTTCCGCCGACTCGTCGCAGTACTCCGCAATCTACGACAGCTTGTCCAAGAGTTTCGTTCTGCACGGACCTCCCGGAACGGGCAAGTCGCAGACAATCACCAACATAATCGCAAACAACATCGTCCGCGGCAGACGCGTCCTGTTCGTCGCAGAAAAAATGGCGGCGCTGTCCGTCGTTCACCGCAGACTGCAAAATATCGGCCTCGGCGACTTCTGTCTCGAACTGCACTCCAACAAGGCGAACAAGAACGTTGTCCTCAACCACATAATCAACACGCTCGCGCTTGCCGACGAAACGTCGCAGCAGGACCTCGAAGAAAAAGCCGCGGAAATCGCAGTTCCTCTCGAAAAGTTGCAGAAAGAGCTGGACGCAATGCACCGCAAACGTTATCTCGGTTTTTCGCTTTACGAAGCAATCCTCAACTACTTCGAAAACGAGGATGCGCCCGACTGCCTGAACATCGACAGTCTGTTCTACGAGAAGTTGACGGAAAGTTCTTTCAACAACTACCTTGACGTGCTGACGGAACTCTCTCTCCGCGCAAAGGAATGCGGCGACATCGAGAAATCGCCATTCAAACACATAGGCGACTTTACCTACGACGAAAAATGGCGCGCCGACGGCGAATCCATTCTCGAAATTTATCTCATCGAGCTCAAACATCTGCGCCAGTATGCCCGCAACCTTTTGCCGCTGTTCAATATGCGTACGGTTGCGCTCACCAACGCAAAACTCAAAGCGCTTTACGACATCTGCCTGCTGTTGCGCGACGAAAGCGTCCGCGAATATTTCGCGCGCTGCAAAACGGTGGAAAACGCAAAAGGTATGCTCGACTCCTTCCGCGAAGCCTACAAGAAAAACGGCATACTCACCGCGGAATATACGTCGAAATACGGCACATACCCTTACGAAGTTCCGCTCGAAGAAGTCGACGAAGCAATGCGCACGGGCAATTACAGCCGCGGCGTAAAACGCTGTTTCCCCGCTTCTCTCGACAAAAAAGACAGAGGTTTCTTCCTCGAATTCCTCGCAAAATGCGAACAGAACCGCCGCACGCTCAACAAACGCAAAGACGAACTTGCGGCATTGTTTGCGCTGACTTCCGCCGACGTTTCGGCGGTGTACGACCGCGTGGAGAAAATGGAGCACCTGTTTGAGTGCGCTCTCAAACTCTACGCCGAATTCGACCTCAACCTCTTCAACGAAAGCTGTATAGAACTCACCCGCTACGGCGTGCACCGTTATCTCGATTTCTTTATCGCGGCGTTCGACAACTGTTTCCGCGCGGCAAAGGACTTCGGCGAAATCTTCCGCACGGGCGACTTCATCGGCGGCGACGACATAAACGCCTGCATAGAATACGTCACCAACGTTCAGAAAAACATCGACTTCATTCCCAACTGGTGCCGCTATCAGGAAATGGTAAACAAATGCCGCAACAGCGGTTTCGAGTTTATTCTCGAACCGCTGAACGTCGGAGAAATTTCCGCTGACGACATTTTGAGATGTTTCAAGAAATGCGTCTATTACAACTTCATAAAGAGCGAGCTCTACCTTGACGACGTGTTGTGCCAGTTCTCGGGTCTTACGCTGGAAGAGGCGGCAAACAAGTTCAAGAACCTCACCGAGGAATACGAACGCCTCACCCGTCAGGAGCTTTACCGCAAACTCGTCGAGTCGCTGCCGCGCGCAGATACAACGGGCGACCACAACCTCGAACGCGTCATTCTGATGCGCGCCGAGAAAACCAATATGAAAGGCACTACCCTGCGCGCGCTGTTCGCACAGATACCCAACATTCTGAAAGCGTGCTGCCCGTGTATGCTTATGTCGCCGACTTCGGTCACGCAGTTCCTCGACATCGACATGGACAAGTTCGACCTCGTCATATTCGACGAAGCGTCGCAGGTTCCTACGTGCAAAGCCGTCGGAAGCATTGTACGCGGTAAAGATCTCATCGTCGTCGGCGACCCCAAACAGTTGCCGCCTACCACGTTCTTCAGTTCGGACTACAAGGACGACGAGCACTTCGAAGTGGAAGACCTCGAAAGCATACTGGACGACTGCCTTGCGCTCGGTATGCCCGAAAACCACCTGCTGTGGCACTACCGCTCCAATCACGAAAGCCTCATCGCATTCTCGAACGCGATGTACTACGACAACACCCTGCTCACCTTCCCCTCGCCCAACGAGCTCAACAGCAAGGTTTCCTTCCAATACGTTGACGGCGTTTACGAAAGAGGCGGCAGCAAGTGCAACAAGAAAGAAGGCGACGCGCTTGTCGCGGAAGTCGTGCGCAGACTCAAAGACCCGACAACCCGCTCACAGAGTATCGGTATAGTCACATTCAACACCGCGCAACAGAACTACATAGAGAACGAACTCGGCAAACAGATACACCAGTACAACCTCGACTCCGCAGCGTACGACTGCGAAGAACCGCTGTTCGTAAAGAACCTCGAAAGCGTACAGGGCGACGAACGCGACGTAATTCTGTTCAGCGTAGGATACGGCCCCGACAGCAACGGCAAACTCTCGCTCAACTTCGGTCCTATCAACCAGGCGGGCGGCTACAAACGACTCAACGTCGCAGTCACGCGTGCGCGCAACGAAATGAAAGTGTTCAGCGCGATAACGGGCAATATGATTGACCTCAACCGCACGGACAGCAAGGGCGTGGCGGGACTCAAAGCATTCCTCGAATACGCCGAACGCGGCAGAGAAATGCTTGCAATCTCCAACACCGACATCACGGCAACTCACGGCGGTATCGGTGAACTTGTTGCCCGCGAACTCAAAGACAAAGGCATCATCTGCGACTACAACCTCGGCGTGTCCGACTTCAAAATCGACGTCGCCGTTGTCGACCCGCGCAACAAGGACAAATATATACTCGCAATCATCTGCGACAGCGAAAGCAGCTGCAAACTGAAAGGCGTGAAAGACCGCGTCGCAATGCAGACCAAGATACTCAAAAAACTCGGCTGGAACACCTATCAGTTGTGGACGGTCAACTTCTTCAACAACACGCGTCGCGAAATCGCAAAGATAAAGGACTACATCACCACTCTCACCGAAAAGAAGGTGATGAGCAAGAAACTTGTCAAGGACATCACCAACCGCTACCGCGCAACCTACAAGAGCTACTACTGCAAACCCATGCTCAAAGCAGGTGCGGACTTTGTCCTGAACTTCGTCAACGAAGAAAAAATCAAAGGCAAGATAAGAGATATAATCGAAACCGAATCGCCGATTGAAAGTTCGCTTTTGCTCGATAAACTGCTTGTTCTGTTCAATGTTCCCAAGACGAGCAAACGCGCCGTCGCGACTCTGAACGATTATATGAACGAGTTTGCAAGCTTCCAGCAAACCTATTTCGGCAAGACGTTCTACGTCGACAAAGCCGTCGAAACCTTCCGTCCCTGCGACGTCAAGACCTCGCGCGACCTCACCAAGGTGCACCCTGCGGAAATCATAGCCGCGGCAAAATGCGCAGTCGAAACACGTCTCAACCTCGAACGCGGGGACGTCGTCAAGGAAGTCATTGCGCTGTTCGGCACGGGCAAGAAAACCAAAGCCGTAACGGAATGGATTGAACAGTGCATAAACATGGCAATAGCCGAAAACCAACTGCTCGTCACCGTGGACGATATTCTTACAACCTAGTCGTGGCATAAAAACACGGAATAATATATCCAGGAGAAAATTATGTTTTGTCCAAAATGCAAAGGGGAAATGACCCGCGACGATAAGGGTTTTTATGTCTGCCCCGATTGCGGTGCAAAATTCCGCTCGCAAAATCCAACCAAATCGGAAATGCAAAATCGAGAAACCAACGACGGAACTTTTGCCAGTTCCAATGCTTCGGCTTATGTGGGAGTCACGGTAGTTCTGTTCATCATGAGTGTTGTTCTTACAGTGATTACAAATCTGCTCACTTTTTCGTTGGTGTTAAAGCTGGTGCTGTCTTTCGTAAGCTTGTTACTCACGCTTGCGTACACAATCTGTCTTATCAAAGCGGTTTCGTACGGTTGCATCGACAAATATGACACCGACCTGAAAAAGTCCAAAGATAAGGCGGCAAAAGAATTGAAAACCATTATCTCACAATTGCAAAACAGAATATCCGCTCTCGAAACCACGCTTGTAGAATTCAAAGCAAACGCGGAACGGGAAAAAGCAGACGCGAGAAACGCGTCCGAAACGGAAAGAGAATGACAACACAAAAAACGCCTTCGATGAAGGCGTTTTTTTTATCGTTGGTCGCTCACGTTTGCCGACGAATTATATTTCGAAAGGTCGGCAACTGGGTCGTACGGCGCACCGCTCGGCGTACCCGCCAACAACGCTATATCCACGGCGTTGGCGGGCAAACCCCAGGAATTTCCGCTGAACAGCACTGTAGCGCCGTCAACGACGTATCCGCGCGTGTTGTACACCGTGTTGAACATCACGGTAGCCTCGGACGAAGGGTTGAAATACGCCGCCTGGCGCAAGGAATAAATTTCGTTGTTCCTTACCATAAGGTTCTGCACTCCGCCCTGCGTTACAAATCCTCTGTTGACAACCCACCCTGACGAGTCGCCGCCTTGCGGCGGACCGTAAATTACGTTGTCGGCAAGCAAAACCCCGTTCGCGCCTATCTGCACGAACTCATTGGGATAAGGAACGTCGCTTGTGATTTCAAACCCGCGCAATTCCGTATTCGCACCCGTAATCAGAAAAGGCACAACCTGCGATTGCAACACGACTTTTGCCCCTCTTTGCCCTTCGAGAACTACTCCTTTCTTTGACAGATTGAGCTGTGCGGTTGCGGGATATTCGCCCGAAAACACCGTAATCTTGCCGTCAGGCGCAACCTCGGAATAGGCTTCTTCGATTGTTGCAAAGGGTTTTGCCTGCGTTCCGTCGCCGTCCACGCTGCCCGCTTTGACGTACAACGAATAAGGATTGGGAGTCAATGCCCCGTCCGCACCTGTCGCACCTGTCGCACCGGTAGCACCCGTTGCCCCCGTAGGCCCCGTTGCTCCGTCTTTTCCGTCTGCACCCGTAGCTCCGGTATCGCCCTTTGCGCCCGCTGCTCCGTCCGCGCCCGCAGGTCCCGTTGCCCCTGTCGGTCCCGTGGGACCCGTCGCACCTGTTGCTCCCGTTTCGCCTTTGGGACCGCGCGGACCCGTCGCGCCCGTTACGCCGCCGACCGCCGCTCCCGTCAATCCTTTTCCCGCGCAAGGAAAACATCTTCCGTAATCCGAACTCCCCGTCACACATATGCCACCGTGACGGAAAGGCGCATCGAAAATCCCGTTGTCTTTCATATAATTCTCCGAACATTATTCTTCGTTCATAAATATGTTTTTTCGGGAATGACAGGTGCACCGCGGATATCGGAGTAAATATACTTGTCGGCAGTCACCATTTTGCGCTTGTCAATCATATATATAAAAGTTATAATGTTCAAGAGAATGAAAAAGTCGGTTCGCATTTTTATACTTTTGATCATACTTGCGTTTTCGTTTACGTTGTTTGCTTTTTCCCGCCCGACAAACGACGTCATTTCCGCACGCTACGAAAACGTCGCGGCAAACGGCAGGTTCGAAGTTTGTACTGGAAACTCGGGAGACAGCGCAGTATTCCGTTTTGAAACCGAAACCGAAATAAACACCGTCGTACTTAAAGAAAGCGGCAACACAATAACATCTTTCCGCATATACGCCGACGGCGAGGAAACTCCGATTTACGGCAATGATTATATCGGCGGCTACCGCTACTGCGCTTTTGAAACAAAGGAAGTTTCTTCCCTGCGTATAGAGGTCTTGTCGTCGGACTCGCAATGGGTGCTGACTTCGCTCGAAGCATACCTTATCGAAAACCGACCCGACGACTTCGAAGTCATGAGTTACATCAACGTCGACACGGCTTATCTGCTCTCTTCCGAATACGCCGAAACCGCGTCGCACGTCACGCAATTCAACGTGTTCGGCGCGGTGTTCTTCGACGTCAACGCCGACCTTTATATCGCAGATTACGAGCTTAACGAAACAAAAATCAACGGTAAAGCCTTGCTTTCGCAGGCTATCGCGAATATACGCGCAATCAATCCGTCTGCAAAAATAGTGCTTACAGTTCTGGGCAACCGCGATTTCGGCGACGGGGCCGACACCCGTGACCGACACAATTCGGCAATGGGCACTCACGGAAACAAACTCACGGCAAACCTGCTTGCTTTGCTTGAAGAATACGACGCCGACGGTGTTTCGTTCGATTACGAATACCCCGAAAAGAAAAGCGATTTCAGAACCTTTGCCAACTACATAGAAAGCCTTGACCGCGCACTCGGTGACAAATTGCTCACGGCGGCGATTTCCGAATGGTGCATTGGTTGGAACCGTTTTTCCGCGTCCGATTTCGACCCGCTCGACTCGATTGAAATTATGGCATACGACCTCTTCGACGAAAGGGGCAACCATTCAACGTTCTACTCCGCTTATTCCGTGGTGACAAACTTAATCGACAAAGGCGTTGATATGAAAAAGGTTCATCTCGGACTTCCTTTCTACTCCCGCCCGATAAACGGCGATACGTACTGGGGGCTTTATCACGAAATTGCATACGAACTGTCGCCTTACGAAAACACGGTAAACGAAGTTTACGTGAATGCCGACGGAAGAGAAATCAACTCAACACCTAACTACTATAACGGCAGACAAATGATTTACGACAAAACCCGTTTCGCGCTAGACGCGGGACTTGGCGGAGTTATGGTGTGGCATTTCGGGTGCGACAGCACCGACCCCGAATTGTCTTTGTTTGCGCAAATCGGTGCGGCGCTCGGCAAAGACTAAAAGCAACTCACCGCGCCTTTTCGTTTTGCCTATTTTCTTTTGCGTGATATAATACAGTCACACACAATCCAAGCAATCACACTCAATCCTGCCAAGGTATGATATGTCAATCGAAAAAGTAAAAACTTATTTCCGTGAATTCGGAATGGAAAACCGCATTATAGAATTTCCGACGTCCAGCGCAACGGTGGAACTTGCAGCAAAAGCACTCGACTGCGAACCTTGCCGCATAGCAAAAACCCTTTCCTTCGGAATAGACGGCAAAGCCATTCTCATTGTCGCCGCAGGCGACGCAAAAGTCGACAACAAAAAATACAAAGCTCGTTTCGGCACCAAAGCCAGAATGCTCTCTCCCGAAGAAGTCGACAACCTTATCGGTCATTCTATAGGCGGCGTGTGTCCCTTTGCCGTAAACGACGGCGTAACCGTTTATCTGGACGAGTCACTCAAAAGGTTTGACACAGTTTTTCCTGCCTGCGGCAGCAGCAACAGCGCGATAGAACTCACAATCAGCGAACTTGAACGCTACTCTGCATTCACCGATTGGGTGGACGTCTGCAAAGACTGGCAACCCGAAAACGCAGACTGACTTTTCAATCAATCCAAAGAATCGCTTGCCCCGATTTAAATGATTAAAAATCTTCGCATTCCCAGACGGTTTGACCGCAGAGAGTTATTTTTCCGTCAAAATGACAAGGCATACTGTATGACGTCATATACACTTCGTTGACGTACACCTCGAATACGGAATCTTTGTGCAAGATTATTATGCTCGCGTCGCCTTCGGCGGTGTAACCTTTATCGGCAATATCCGCACTCCGAACTTTGTCGCCGTCCGTTTCCGAGGTGATTTCTATCATTCCCTTCTCGTATTTTATAAAAGTTTTGCTTTCGGCACCGAAGGAGATAACGTCGCCGTCTTTGATTGCGCCCTCGATGAAATGGCAGGCGTCTGCCGCAAAACCTCTTTCTTTGACAACACCGAACGACTTTATCTTGTCGTTGCCGTGCCAATATTTGAGATGTATGCTTTCGTTGAAAATTTCCGCTTTTTTGAGCGGCGCCATGTAACAATGCGAGAATCCGGAATCCGCGCGGAACCTCGTGATTGCGTGATGATTGACAAGCAACTCGTCTTCCGTTTGCAGAAATCTGGAAAAATAGGTGCTTTCAAACGGCAACATAACCGTGTTTTCCGCGCACCTCGTGTAAGGTCCGTTGACCGAGTCGGCTTTATAGCCAATCATACCTGTCCCGAAAAGTCCGAACATTCCGTAATATTTCCCGTCTTTCTTGACAATTGCGCCCGACTCGTCCGCATCAGGGAAAATACCGTTGCTTTCCATTGCATGCCAATGCAAACCGTCTTCGGAATATCCGAACCCTATTCCGCCGTTCTTGTCTTCGCGCCCCTTGGGCGTAGCCGTCCAAGTGCCGTAATAGCCGCCTTCGCTTCTTTCTATCGGATAAATGCAATCCCATCTGCCCTTGGGCTCATACAGTTTTTCGTCTATGTCGAAAACTTCGTCCGTCTTTTCCCAATGTACGAGGTCACGGCTCACCGCAAAAAATATTCTCTGCCGTTTATCGCCCTCTTTTACATACTGCCACTCGGAAAAATTCGCGATGAACGTTTTGTCGCGGTCGAAATCGGGGGATTTCCATACAGAACCCGTCCCCAGAAAATCTACCATTTTTTCGCTTGAAGTAAGCGCGAGCCCGTGGTCTTTCCAGCGCACTCCGTCATCGGATTCCGCCACGCCGAAACCGCCCCACCTTCCGTTGATTTCGGAAAGATAATAAAGATAGAATTTTCCGTCATTACGGAAAAGCCATGTATCCCAATGTGTGTTGACTGCGTTTGACCTGAAAAACAAAGTAGACATATTCGCCTCCGCAATACACTTATACCACACATCACCGAATATGTAAACGTTTTCATCAAATTCAACCGCCCTATTTCACCATTGTTTACCCCGCCGACATTCATCATTGCTTGTTTTGTTTGACTATGTGCAAAGCAAACAAAAACCCGCGTCTCCCGCGCGGGTTTTTGTTTTAATTAGCATATTTTATTCGCTAAAAGCAAAAATCAAATTCAATGCAGCCGAAAATTCTGTTTGCACTATTTCTTATTGCCGAACAATTCTATAATCTTTTTTTCATAATAAGTTCGTCGCCGTTGTCTTTCACGTTTTCAAAACCAGCATCTTCATACATTTTTATTGCATAATTATCTTTTTGTACTGAAAGAGACACGGCGCGAAAATCAGACTTTAACAAGTCTGTCAGTATTTCAGCCAAAAGTTTCGTTCCAATTCCTTTGTTTCTGTATTGTTCTTTTAATGAAATAGCAAGCGACGGTGTATCGTTGTCTATATGTCCGAAATCATTTATAACTCTGCACCACACTGCTCCGACAATCTTTTCATCGATAACAGCCACATAACAAATGTCTCCATACTTTTTCCCGAAATCTTCGTAATACAATTTTAATTCTGGCAACTCAACAATACTGATATCCGGTTTTCTCTCCCCTTTGGGGACATAAACAGCCAGGTAAGTAAACTCTTTCAGCAACGGTATTTCTTCTGGTTTTATTTTGCGTATAAACACTTTACTCATTTTTATTCTCGTTGTTCAGACGATGCAACATCCTTTTCAAGTTCGCTTCGTTTTGTTCGTCGGACACAGTCGGGTCTTTTGTAAAACGTTCGCAAGGCAGATTTTCGCATTTAGCGCAACTTTTCTGCCCTTTACTGTTTACACAACAATCGTAAACCCGACATACTTCTCCACCTGTGAACTGCAACCAATAGACTTTGCCCTTTATTTTGCGGCAACCTTCGCAATCCTTCGGAAAAAGTGCACATTCGGCGCATAACGCTCCACAGGGGGAAGGCTTCGCAAAATCGTCTTTCCACAACCACCAATGACATTTGGAAATATCGGGATTTTCGCTGTTAACAAAATATTCCACTGCACGATAAAGGTACAACTGACAGCGGTCAACGAGTTGTCCTTTCAACGCACACTCCTCGTCATACAGTTGCTGGGCGGACTTTCCTCTCAATGACTCTATGGTGATATATCCCATAGCAATAAGGTCTTGTTCAGTTTGTTTCCCGACATTGGGAATTTTACGAAGTTCGCTCATAACATACCCTTAGAACCAGTTGATTTGTTCGTCTTTGAAAATGGGTTTGTCGCCTTTCTCATAAGGATTGTAATTGTTGATGTTGCAACCGTATTCTTTAAGAAAACAAATTTTATCGTTTTTCCATTCAATCAAAGAAAGACCGTCGAATTTTTCTTCTTTCCCGTAGTTCATCTTATTGCAAAAATACCACTCGACAATCGTTTGATTTTCTTTATGGAAAAATTGCTTTATATCCCAGACATTAACTCTCCCGCGGGTGTTCCATTCTTCAAACCAATGTCTTATCGCGCTTATACCCTCATATTTCGGTCCCCAACTTTCTATATAGACGGCATTTTCTTCGAATATGTTTTCGATACCCTCCGACCGATTCTCAATCCACATATCAAACCATTCTCTTATCTTGATTTCACGTTCAACCAAAATACCGCCTCCGAAATATATTTTGTCGCACACAGTTTACAATACATACCATCAAAACGCAACAGGCTGTCAATCTGCAAATCAATTCTAACACCGAGCAACGTAAAATCCAAGACACGCAAAAAGGGCGCATGATGCGCCCTTCGTTGCGTTTGGTGGTGGGGTTGAATAGACTCGAACTATCGACCTCGCGCTTATCAGGCGCGTGCTCTAACCAACTGAGCTACAACCCCGAATAATGTCCCTTGCGGGTGTGGTGGAGATGCACGGATTCGAACCGAGGACCTCTTGAATGCAAATCAAGCGCTCTACCAACTGAGCTACACCCCCAAGTGAATGCTAAAAAATAATAGCATTGACGTCGCCTTTTGTCAAACGATTTTCGCAATTTGAAAAACAGAAATCAATATTGATTATTTTGCGGTTATGTTTTATAATAGCCTCAACCCAATTCAAGGAGGTTCACAATGGAACTCAAAGGCTCTAAAACCGAAAAAAATCTTATGGCGGCTTTCGCAGGTGAAAGTCAGGCTCGCAACAAATATACCTATTACGCAAGCAAAGCCAAAAAAGACGGATACGAACAGATTGCGGCAATCTTCACCGAAACCGCAGACAACGAAAAAGAACACGCAAAACTGTGGTTCAAAGAATTTCACGGCATCGGCGACACCGTCGAAAACCTGATTGACGCTGCGGCAGGCGAACATGCTGAATGGACCGACATGTACAACTGGATGGCAGACGAAGCGGACGCGGAAGGTTTCCACACCATAGCCGCAAAAATGCGCGGAGTCGCCGCCATCGAAAAAGAACACGAAGAAAGATATCTGCGTCTTGCACAGGCCATCAAGGAAGGCAAAGTCTTCAAGGAAGACGGCGTGGTCGCATGGAAGTGCCGCAACTGCGGACACATTCACTTCGGAACGGAAGCTCCCGAGGTCTGCCCCGTCTGCGCACACCCCAGAGCGTTTTTCGAAGTCAGAAAGTAATACATACACCGCAAATCAAAAAGCAGGGTCAGTGCCCTGCTTTTTTTTGTGCTTTTTGTCTTATTATCTAAACATATATCGTACCGTCGGAACATTTTACTTGCTGTACTACTGTCAACCATTGACCGTCATCAGTAACTTCGGTCGCCCACTTTTCATCTTTCTTAACACCGCTCCATTCCGCTTTGCTTCCTCCAAAAGTAAGCATTGTAAGTTTTGAACAATAACCGAAAGCGAATTTTTCTATCGTTGATACACTTGAAGGGATATACATGTTGGTCAAATCCGTACAATTTTTGAATGTGCTGTCCTTTAATATAGTAACCCCGTCAGGTATTCTTATCGACGTCAGTTTTTTGCAAAATGCGAATGCAGAGCGCCCAATGCTTACAACAGAATCCGGAATTGTAACAGATGTCATTTCCCTGCACGATTCAAATGCATTAGTATAAATAAACCTTGTGTTTTGGTGTATTGAACAATTTGTTATATTTATATTTTTAGCTTTAACACAAATCAAATACGGATTGCCGTCGTTGCCGAGATACAAAGCGTTATCATATTCATTGAATGTTAATTTCCCAGTATCTCGTATGGGGTCCAGCGTAAAATCTTCAAGATACAAAATTCCGTCGGGAATAGAAACTTTGGAAAGATTTTTTTGACCTCCGAAAACGCCGTTCAAAAGAATTTTGGTATCTTCGTGAACAATACATTCCGTGATGTTTGACTCCGCTCGCACACAGATGACATATGGATTCTTACTGTTGCCTATATATTTTGCATTGCCGTATTTTGCGTACTTAAATATATAAGGTGTAAAGCCACCGAAAGCATCCGCACCTGCATATTTGATACTGTCAGGTATTGATAAAGTGGCAAGATTCGTACACGAAACAAAAGCTGTTTCACCTATATACTCAACGCCCTCGGGAATAATTATTGAAGTAACAGTTTTGTTTTGATAAAATGCTTTGTCGCCGATTTTGGTGACCTTACCGCCTTGATATACAGATGGTACGGTCACTTCTTTGCGTGTTCCCGTATATGAAACAATTTCCCACTCATTGTCTCCTAACGAAGCAAATTCAAACATGCTTGCGGGAGTGGTTTCTTCATATCCGCAAACGCATTTACCTTGTGAATCGACGGTATGTTTTGATTTTGCACTTTCCACTCCACACTCCGAACATTTTTTCCAATGATAATTTTCGTCATAATACCATTTGCTTTTATCAAAACTGTGTCCTATGGGGTCTAAAATTTTTTTCTCAAATTTTCCGCAAACTTCGCACGTGCGCTTAATTTCGCCAGGTTCGGTACACGTTGGGGTAGTCGTTTCCGTCCAATCGCTCCAAGAATGTTTTTCATTCCAAATGGCATACAGTGTGATATCAGATAAAACAACATCACTCGTAAAATCCCACATCTCGTCTCCTGCGACATCCAAAGCAAAACCTACAAATTCCGAACACTTTTTTGTAGGCGGTGCGATTTCACCTATTTTATGTCCCTTTTCAACCGTAACAGAAGAAACATCGCTCCCGCCTAGTGTGTCGAAAAGCACAGTAAAGTAAACTGGCTTATTCGGATTGTTTTCTCCGTTGCCCACATCTTGAGAGCTGTCGCTTTGATTGCACGCCGTCAACAGAAATATCGACAGCAAAAAACAACATAGTAAAATTAAAAAAAATTTTTTATTCATATCTATCCTCCTTAAATATATTGTAGTAACAATATTTGTTACTGTCAAGATTTAAGTAACAAATTTGGTTACAATCTTAATATGGACTTCAAGGATAGGCTTAAAGAATTACGATTGGAAAAAAACTGCTCACAAGCAGACTTAGGTAAAATGCTTTGCCTGTCAAAAATGGCTGTATCGCATTGGGAAAAAGGAAATAGCGAGCCAAGTATAGCCCAACTAAAAATATTAGCAGATTTTTTCGATGTCAGTGTGGATTATCTTATAGGCAGAGAAAACTAACATTAAAGCGGCATTAGCCGCTTTTTCACTCCGTGTCGCTGTCGTCGGCGGGACGGGCGGACAGTTTGGCGACTTCTCCGCTTTCATTCTTGACATAAGTATTGTCGAGTTGCGCGCGCAGATTGCCCACCACGCTGTCGATATATTCCCTGCGAAGTTTTGCCTGTTCGGCTTTTTCTTCTTCTGTAAGTCCTTCGGTTTTTGCCTTTTTCGCAAGTTCGTTTATTCTTTCAATATTGATTGCCATTTTGCTCCTTTTCGCGCTTTAAGTGCGCCAATCTATCGGTTTAAGTCCGTGTTCAGTCAAAAACTTGTTCGTTTTCACAAAGTGTCCGCACCCGAAAAATCCGTTGTAAGCGGAAAGCGGTGACGGGTGTGCGCATTCGAGCACAAGGTGCTGCGGCTCGGTTATAAGTGCTTTTTTTGAGCGTGCGTTGCCGCCCCAAAGCAAGAACACGACGGGTTCTTGTCTGCGGTTAAGACAGCGTATGACTTCGTCGGTGACTTTCTCCCAGCCTTTGCCTTTATGCGAGTTAGCCTGCCCTGCCCGCACCGTCAGAACAGCATTGAGCATAAGCACACCTTGTTTTGCCCAGGGAACGAGATAGGGCGAAGTGTTGGATATGCCCGTTTCGTCCTTTATTTCCTTGAAGATGTTGACGAGGGACGGCGGCGTTTCTTTGTCGGGTTTGACGGAGAAACAGAGCCCGTGTGCCTGCCCTTCTCCGTGGTAAGGGTCCTGCCCGATAATCACGACTTTGACGTCTTCGTACGGCGTGTATTTCAGCGCGTTGAAGATGTCGTGCATATCGGGGTAAATCCTGTAATGCGAATACTCCGATTTCAGAAATTCGCGGAGTGCCGCATAGTCCGACGACGCGAAAACGTCGTGCAAAAGTTCGTCCCATGAGTTGCCGATGTGTACCATATCAACATTATAACACATTTTCCGTCCGCGACAAGTATAAAAGCCGCGGAGAACGTCATACTAAAAGCAAAGGGCAAACGCCCTTAAAATCAGGGCGAACGCCCGAAAAGGAGTGAATATGGAAAACACCAAATCCAGAGCAAACGACAAAATGTCCGACGCAAGCGAAAGCAATGCCAGAGCGAATGCAAAACAAGCTAAAGGTTCTGCAAACGCATCCAAGGGCGCAAGCAATGCGAAAGGCTGCAAAAACTGCAAGTAAGCGTTTGCCGCTCGAAGAAAATCCATCGGTTGCCCGATGGATTTTCTTTTTGCGTTATTTCAACGTTTTGTTAGTTTTAGGGTTTCTATCTATTGCTCCGAACAACGTCAGTCTGCGGAGTCGAGAGCGTCGAGACGGATTTGTTTTTTCTCTTCCTTGCTGAGTTTCTTGCCGGCACCGACGGGTTTGCTGTCGCCGTGGCGGACAAACATCATGAGTACTATTGCCAACACCACGAACAACGCGCTGTAAACGAACAGTCCGCGGTTGGAGATGTGGTCCATGACAAGTCCGGCAAAAGCGGGAGTTATCGCCTGCGCGGACATTGTCGCCACGTAATAGTAACCTGTGTACTGACCGACCGTGGCTTCCGTCGAGAGTTCGACGACCATGGGGAAGGTATTGACGTTTGCGATAATGAGTCCGAAGCCCGCTATGAGATAGAACAGCGCAAACAGAACGGACGGCACAATCGGGTTGTTGCTGGAACGGACAAATCCGAATATGAGCAGGAAGGAAATGACCGCCATGCCGAAGCCTATCATAATCGTCTTACGTCTGCCGATTTTGGCTGCAAGGTAGCCGACGGGAATAAACGCTATTGCGCTGATACCCATACTGACGCCCGAGATAATCGACGCGACGCCTGCGGACAGGTTGAGTTCTTTGGTCGTGTAGATGGAAAGGTTTGACGACACCGCGTTGTAGCCCATGAACCACATGAAGATTGAGGCAAGAATAAGCAGGAAACTGCGGAGTTTTGCTTTTTCTTCCGTGGTCTTGGAATTCCACCATTCTTTCGGAGAACGGATTTTTGCGGTTTTTGCTTTTGCAAATGCAAGCGTTTCTTCCGAGATTGCGGGTTTTTCTTCCGCCGCGTCAACATTCTCGGAATATGCGGTATTTGGCGTCATATCCGTGTCGCAATCCACAATGCTCTCGTCTGCCGATACGGCGATGGCTTTTGTTTCTTCCTCGTCGTCTAGCAGTCCGTATTCTTCGCATATCTTGTGGCATTTCTCGACCATCTTGCGTTCGCGAACCAAAGCAAGGAAGCCCGCAAGCAACAGCAGCATACCCGCCGCCACCGACGAGAATATGATGACGTAGTTTTCGAGGCGTTCGCCGAACAGTACGACCGTATAAATGAGGAAGGCTATTGCGCCGCCTATGCCGCCGCAGAGATTGATAACGGCATTAGCCTGCGAACGGAGCGGCTTGGGCGTAACGTCGGGCATAAGCGCAACCGCAGGCGAACGGAACGTACCCATTGCGATAAGAACGAGCAAAAGTATCACCATGTAGACCGCGAGACTGCTCTTGCCTGATACCTGCGTGACGTCCTCGTAAATTCTGTCGCTTATGTAGTTGTTCATGCCCGAAGCGACGAACTTCTCGTACTCTTCGTTGCCCGCCTTGATTTCGGCGTATGTCTTGCCCGACACGGGTTCTACGTCTTCAAGCGAAACTTCCACTCCGTTGTAGAAATAGCTTTCCTCGCCGAGCATGTTGAGAATTGCCTTTTTGGAAGTGAAATTCGCGTCGTATCGTATGGTGTAATACTCTTCCTCACTGATTCCGTTTTTGGAAAGATAATCCTTGTCGCAGTAGTTCTTATTGTTGCTCGCCCAGAACTCTTCGAGTCTTGCGGTCATGAAAACGTCGTCGTTGAGTTGTGCCTCTATGCTTGCGGTAAGCGCGTCGGCTTTCTTCTGCTGATTGAGCGTTGAAATCGGCACGAAAATCATAAGTACGACGGACGCGATTGTACCGATGACGATGAACGGCGTGCGTCTGCCGAACTTTTTGACGAGTTTTCCGTTGGATTTGTCGGAGAGTTTGCCGAAAAGCGGCAACATAAACAGCGAAAGCAGGTTGTCGAGACCCATAATAAGTCCGCGCAACGAGTTGGGCAAGCCGTATGCGTGTTCGAGCAGAAGCGGAACGACGAAGTCGTAAGCCGTCCAGAACAGCATTATGATTGCGAAAGCAAAACCGACTTTGAATGTCTGACCGTAGTCAAGTTTCAACGGTTTTTTCGCAACCGTTCCGTCTTCGGCGACGTTTTCGACGTCAACCGACACGTCTTCGGCGGCGTGTTTTTTTCTCATATACTCCTCCTTACCTTAAAGAACGCCGAGTGCGTCCGTGCAAATAACTATAAGTATTATACAATGCGCACGCGCGTCGTGTAAAGAGCGATTTTCCTTGCAAATGTAATTTTTATGTAAATTCGACGCCCGTCAAGGCAGTGTTAGGCACTCATCGAACACTCGTTTAACGCCCGATATCTTTTGCAAATTCTGCCCGATATAGCAAAATTCCGACCGTGTGGTCGGAATTTTCGAGTTGTTTCAAAACACTTATGATTGTCTTCGGAAAGCCCTTTCGGATTGTTCTACACTTTCAGATTATTCTCCGCTTTTGGGCTGTATACTTGAATTTCCTGAGCTTTACCCCATACGGTCTTTCGGAGAAGTTTTGCTTACAGTTCGATAACGCAAGCCGAAAGCGGAGGTATTGTAAGCACGTCGACAGGCGCGCCCGTGAATGCGTCGCGTGCGTCGACGTCGCGCACGACGGCATGGAAGCAGGGATTGTACAAGGTGCGCACGCGATGTTTGCCGTCGTCGGAAATTCTGTCGTAGACGGTGAGTTCGCTGTCGTCGACAAAACGTATTCTGCCCGCGAAGGCTTCCTTATGCCTTGCGCGAAGGTTTCCTAGCGCGCGGTAATGTCCCAGCAAATCGTCGTTTTCTCTGCCCCAAGGATAAGTCGCGCGGTTGAGCGGGTCCTCAAATCCCTGCACTCCCGCTTCGTCGCCGTAGAATACGCACGGCATACCGGGCAAGGTGTATTGAAGTATAGCCGCGGCTTTGAGTCGCAGTACGGCAAACGCGTAATACTCGTCGGACAGTCGGAAATCGCGGCGTTCGGCTTTGGAGTAAGGCGCGTCGACGCCCGACAGAGCCGTAAGCGCGCGCACGGTGTCGTGAGAGCCCAGCAATGTCATACAGACGTCCAGACTTTGTTTGGGATAATGTTCCGCAATGAGCGTTATCTGTTCGCGGAACCCTTCTCTGTCCCCTCTCATGATAAGGTCGAATATCGCGCGCTTGAACGGATAGTTCATAACGCCGTCGAGTTCTCTGCCCATGAAATAAGGTCGCCATGTGCCGTAGCTCACTTTGTCCGACGCGTCTTCCCAGACTTCGCCGATAATCAATCCGTCCTTGCGGGTGAACTTTATCTTTGCGCACAGCAAATCGGTGAAATCGGTGGGCAATTCGTCGACGACGTCAAGACGCCAGCCGCGGACGCCCGCTTTCGTCCACTTGTCGATAACGCCGTCCTTGCCGCAAACCAGATTGCGGTATCCTTCCGCCGACTTGTTGACGGTAGGCACGACGGTAGACCCCCACCAGCAATGGTAATCTTCGGGATGATCGTAGAAGTAATACCAGTTGTAATACGGAGAATTTTTGCTTTGATAGGCGCCCTTTTCGGGGTAAGTGCCGAACTTGTTGAAATAAACGCTGTCCGCGCCAGTATGGTTGAACACCCCGTCGAGAACAACGCTTATACCTTTCTCCGCGGCTTTCTTGCACAGTTCGGCAAAGGACTTTTCGTCGCCGAACAATTCGTCTATTTTGAGATAGTCCGCCGTATCGTAACGGTGGTTGCTTGCAGAGGAAAAAACGGGAGAAAGATAGATGACGGTTACTCCCAGCCCCGCAAGATAATCCAGTTTGGAAATTATGCCCTGCGCGTTGCCGCCGAAAAAGTCGTCGGCACGGTAATCTTCGCCTTCAACCGCGATGTCGGGAACTTCGTACCAATCGGAATGTAACCTGCCTTTCTTTTTGAAAACGGGCTTGCCTTCTCTTGCGAAACGGTCTGCAAAAATCTGATATATAACACCGCTTTTTGCCCAATTCGGGGTTTTATAGTCGCATTCCGTGACGGTCAACTGCCATTCGGGCAACCATTCGCCCGCCACCGCGTCGCCGCCGCTCGCTCGTCCGTAATAGGTCGTCGTGCCTTTTGAAACACTTTCGAAGCGGTAGTACCACAGCCCCGATTCGTGTACGGTAACACTGCCTTCAAAGACTGCGTTGTCGCCGTCAAAGCGGCAAAACGGCAGTTCGGCTCTGCGGTGCTCGCCGCCTTTGCGCACGATTACGTAAACTTTTTCCGCGCCGTAAGATGCGGGCAAAGCAAACGTGAACGTGGTCGGCTGTCCGACCACGGACGCTCCGTAAGGTTGTTTGTCGACGAGGGAATTGAACATGGTTTCTTCTCCTTGCGCGGCTGCGCTTTCCTTCGTGAGTGCAAAGTTCTTAGTCGGTGCTTTGCAGGTTGGTTGCTTTCGAATTGACTTGTCGGTTCTTCGACGGTTTGCAGAACTTCGGCAAGTCGAGGATTTTAATTCGCTTATCAAAGACGCGGCATTGAGCCGCGTCGAAGATTTTGTTTTACTTGATTACGGACAGTCCCCAGATTCTGTCTGCGTATTCTTTGACCGCGCGGTCTGCGGCAAAGAAACCCGCTTTGGCTATGTTGACAAGGGACATTCTGTTCCACTTCTCCATGTCGCGGTAAGTTGCGTCCACTCTCTCCTGTGCCGCTCTGTACGACTCGAAGTCGGCAAGCACCATATATCCGTCAGGCGCGCCGCCTCTGCCTATTGTAAGGCTGTCGGCAATCTCCGAGAAGTTTACGCCGCCGAGTCCGTGACGCAGAGTGTCGATGAGGCGTTTGATTCGCGGGTTGGTCTGGTAGTAGTGAGTGGGATTGTAACCGTTACGCCACATTTCCTGCACTTCGTTTGCAAGCAGACCGAAGAGGAAAATGTTTTCGTCGCCGACTTCCTCGTGGATTTCGACGTTCGCGCCGTCCATCGTACCGATTGTAAGTGCGCCGTTTATCATGAACTTCATGTTGCCCGTACCGCTGGCTTCCTTGCCCGCTATGGAAATCTGTTCGCTGACTTCCGCCGCCGGCATAATGATTTCGGCAAGACTTACGCGATAGTTTTCGAGGAACACGACTTTGATTTTGCCTTTGATGTCGGGGTCGTTGTTGACGACGTTGCCCAGCGTGCAGATAAAGCGGATTATCTGTTTTGCCATATAGTACGCCGACGCCGCTTTTGCTCCGAATATGAACGTGCGCGGAACGATGTCGAGGTCGGGGTTCTCTTTAAGACGGAAATAGAGGTCGAGAATGTGCAGCGCGTTGAGGAGCTGACGCTTGTACTCGTGCAGACGTTTGACCTGAACGTCGAAAATGGAGTCGGGGCTCACGTCCACGTTGTTGTGCTCTTTGATGTACGCCGCAAGTTTGACCTTGTTGTTGCGTTTGATTTCGGCAAGTTGTTTGAGCACGTTCTTGTCGCCCATATAGCGCAACAAATCCTGCAACTTGTCCGCGTCTTTGAGCCAACCCTCGCCGATGAGGTCGGTAACCAGTGCGGCGAGTTCGGGGTTGGCTTCCGCAACCCAGCGGCGGTGCGTAATGCCGTTTGTCACGTTGGTGAACTTCTCAGGGTGCATACGGTAGTAGTCCGCAAACACGTCGTGTTTCAGAATGTCGGAGTGCAACGCGCTGACGCCGTTGATTGTGTGCGACGTGGCAAGGCACAGGTTCGCCATCTTAATCTGATTGTCGGCGAGAATTGCGTTGTGTTGCACGGCGCCCCAGTTGGAAGGATAGAACTGCCAGAGTTCGTTGCAGAAACGCTGGTTGATTTCGTGCACAATCTGATAAATTCTGGGAAGCAGTCCGCTGAACAAATCCTGCGGCCATTTTTCGAGCGCTTCCGCCATAACGGTGTGGTTGGTGTACGAAATGCAGTTGGTGGTGATGTCCCACGCCTTTTCCCAGCTCATTCCGTATTCGTCGAGCAGAATGCGCATGAGTTCGGGAATGCACAGCGTCGGGTGCGTATCGTTGATGTGAATTGCGACGCAGTCCGCAAGGTTGTCAAGACTGGGATTGACTTTGAGGTGACGTTTGATGATGCTTTGAATGGACGCCGAAACAAAGAAGTACTGTTGTTTGAGGCGCAGGGATTTGCCTTCGATGTGGTCGTCGGCGGGATACAGAACCTTGGAAATGGACTCCGCCATGGCTTTTGCCGACATTGCCTTGACGTACTCGCCGCGCGAGAACATCGTCATATCGAAGTCGACGGGGGCTTTTGAAGACCAGAGTCTGATGCGGTTGACCGCGCTGCTGTCGTAGCCCGAAATGTTCATATCGTAAGGCACGGCAAGCACCGTTGTGTAATCACGTTGACGGACGGTGAGTTTGCCGTTCTCCCACGTTTCGTCGACTGCTCCGCCGAACTTGACTTCGTAGGTTTCTTCCATACGGGGCGCAAGCCAGACGTTGCCCATTTTGAGCCAGTCGTCGGGCTGTTCGAGCTGCCAGCCGTCCACGATTACCTGCTTGAAAATGCCGTAATCGTACATGATGGAAAATCCGCTTGCGGCGTAACCTTCCGAAGTGAGTGCGTCCATATACGCCGCGGCAAGTCTTCCGAGACCGCCGTTGCCGAGACCCGCGTCGGGTTCGAAGGCGTAAAGTTCGTCCATATCCATGCCGAGTTCCTTGACGGCTTTGGTGACCTGCTCCGTAATGCCCATATTGAAAAGATGGTTACGGAGAGACCTGCCGAGCAGGAATTCCATGGACATATAGTAAACCTGCTTTGCGTTCTGCTCTCTGACCTTCTTTTTGAAGTTGATACGCGTCTGCGTAAGCAGGTCGCGCACGCACATACACGTGGCGCGGTAAATCTGCGCTTTGCTGGCGTCCTCGGGTTTTACGCCGAAAAAGTTTGCCAACAGGGAAATAACTTGGTTTTTGAATTCTTTGGCTGTAACGTTGAATGCTGACATTTTTCCTTCTTTTCCCTTCCGTTTCCCCCGTCGGAAGAAATGTTTTATTTTGCTTTATGCCGCCTTGCGGCGGCGGTATATCACCCGCCCTTTCGGGGCGGGACTCTTCTCCGCCCGAAAAAGGCTAGATATTACTGTATATGTCGAGATACTTCTTGGCGGACACTTTCCAGCCGAAATCCTGTTTCATCGCGTTGGACGTCACGGCTTTCCAGTTTTCCTTGTCGAAGAATGTACCGTACGCGCGCCAGACGGCGTCGAGCATATCGTATGAATTATATGTCTTGAAGGTAAAACCTACACCCGTTTTCTCGACGGGATTGTAAGGAACGACGGTATCTTTGAGACCACCTGTTTCGCGAACAATCGGGATAGACCCGTAAGTCATCGCGATGAGCTGACCGAGCCCGCAGGGTTCGAACTTGGACGGCATGAGGAAGAGATCGGACGCGGCGTAAAGTTTGCTTGCGATGTCGCTGGAAAATTGGAGTATGGCGCGGAACTTGTTGGGATACTGGCTCTCGACGCGTCTTACCATATTCTCGTACTTCCAGTCGCCCGTGCCGAGCACGACGACCTGAATGTCCGCACGCATAATCTCGTCGATTACGGCGGCGAAAAGGTCAAGACCTTTCTGCTCCGTAAGTCTGCTGATGATAGCCATAAGCGGACGTTTCTCGTCGTATTTGAGGTCTATCATTTCGCAAAGTCCCTGCTTGTTGAGTTTCTTCTTGCCGAAGGAACGCAGAGTGTAATTATGGAACAACGCCTTGTCGGTCGCGGGGTTATAGACTTCGGTGTCGATGCCGTTGACTACGCCGTGCAGTTTGTAGCGGCGTTCGGACAGAATGCCGTCAAGACCGTACGAATAGAAGGGGTCGAGAATTTCCGTTGCGTAAGTTTCGCTCACCGTCGTAACCGCAAGCGCGGACTCTATGCCGCCTTTCATATAGTTGACGCAGCCGTCGTTCATGACGAGAGAACGCGCCCAATCGGGAAGTCCGAGAATGTCGTCGAGAAGTTCGGTGCCGTACTTGCCCTGGAACTCGATGTTGTGGATTGTGAACACCGTCTTTATGTTGCGGTAGTCCTCCGAGAAACGGTAGAACACATCGAGATACACGGGCGTAAGCGCGGTGTGCCAGTCGTTGCAATGCAGAATGTCGGGATAGAAACCGATGAGCGGCAGGACTTCGAGAACGGCTTTGGAGAAGTAGGCGAAACGTTCGCCGTCGTCAAAGTGTCCATAAAGACCCTTGCGCTTGAAATAATACTCGTTGTCGACAAAATAATAGGTTATTCCGTCGTAAATAGCCTCGTAAACCCCCACATACTGCCGTCTCCAACTCAGGTCGACAAAAGTCGAACCGACAAAACGGAAGTTGTTTTTGAAGGCGTCTTTTATTTCCTCTTTGTAGAAAGGAAGAATGACTCTGGCATCGTGACCGAGTTTTGCGAAAGTCTTGGGCAGCGCGCCCGCGACGTCACCGAGACCGCCCGTTCTCACAAACGGAGCCGCTTCGGAAGTTACAAACAAAATTTTCATAGTCTTTCTCCTTTTGAATGTCTGTGTTGAGTTCCGCAGGAGTGCGAAACCTGCCGTCTGCCCTGTTTACCGACCGTCTGTGCGTTCGGACACCGTCAGATGACTTTGCCTTTGACTACGACCATGGGATAGCTTTCGTATCCGCTCAGGCGTCTGCCCGACTGGATTATGCACTTCTTGTCCGTAATGGTGTAATCGAGTTGCGCGTTTTCCATTATTACGCCGCTTTCCATGATTATGGAGTTGCGAACAACCGCGCCTTTTCCGACTTTGACGCTACGGAAAAGAATGCTGTTTTCAACCGTTCCGTTGATTTCGCAGCCGTCCGCGATAATGGAATTGTGTACGTTGGCGCCCTCATTATACTTGGTGGGGACGCTGTCCTTGACTTTTGTCAGTATGGTCGAATGGTGATAGAACAAATCCTCGCGCACTTCGGGGTCGAGCAACTCCATACTGCTCTTGAAGTAAGTGGGAATACGGTCTATAACCGCGACGTAGTTGTCGATTTCGTAGCTCATCACGTACAAATCGTTGAGCGACGCGCGGACGATGTCCTTTTCGAAGTCGTATGCGCCGTGAGCGTACGCGTTGTCGATGAGCGAAATGAGCAAATCCTTTCTCACATAGTAAATGTTGAGATTGCAAAGCTGTTTGCCCGTATCGGACGCGACGGGGAAACGCAAATCCTTGATGCGTTTGTTCTTGTCGGCGGTGACGATGAGTTTGCGCGGGGTCATATCCGTCGTGGAGTATGTGAGCATGGTGATATCCGCGCCCTTTTCCTCATGGAACTTCTCCACTTCGTCAAAGTCGATGTTGAAGGCTATGTTGGTGTTGCTGATGACGACGTACTCCTCGTTGGAGCTCATAAGGAAGCCGCGCAGCATATAAAGCGCTTCGATTTTGCCCTTGTACACGTCGTGAGCCGTGTTGAATACGAAAGGAGGATAAACGGAAATACCGCTGTTCTTTCTGTTGAGGTCCCAGTCACGACCCTGACGAATATGGTCCATCAGGCTGTTGTAGTTGTTGCGCGTTATGATACCGATTTTGGTTATGTTCGCGTGAACGAGGTTGGACAGCACGAAGTCGATAAGACGATACCTGCCGCCGAAAGGCAGACTTGCCGTGGTGCGGTGTATGGTGAGGTCGTTGAGATGGCTGTCTTCGTCGGAAGCGAAAAGCACTGCTACTGCGTTGTTTTTCATGGTTTTCCTCCTTACCCTATCATTTCGTTTGCGCCGACCACGGTATTGTCGGGCAGATTGTAGTTGGGGGCTATTACGCTGATTTTCCATTCGCCGGGCTTGCAGTCGGAAAGAGTTTCGCCGACCATGCAGCCTTTACCTATGACGGCGTTCCAGCCGACTATGGAATAGCGTATATCCGCGCCTTCGCCGATTACGGCGCCGGGCATGATTATCGAACCTTCGATGTAAGCGTTCTTACCGATTGTAACGGAGTGCGACACTATGCTGTCCTTCACGGTTCCGTGCACGACGGTACCTTCGGAAATCAGGCAGTTCTGCACCCTGCCCGTCGGCGAAATATACTGCGGCGGCTCCGCCATGTTTCTCGCGTAAATCTTCCAGCTGTCGTCGTCGAGGTCGAGGTCTTCCGCTCCCTGTCCGCCGCGGAGAATGTCCATGTTGGCTTCCCACAGCGAAGAAATGGTCCCGACGTCTTTCCAGTATCCGTTGAACTGGAAAGCAAACATTCTCTGTCCGTCGGCAAGCATCTTGGGAATAATGTTTTTGCCGAAATCGTTTTCGGAAGTCTTGTCCTCTTCGTCGGCAATCAGATAACGGCGCAGAACCGTCCACGTAAAGATGTAGATACCCATGGACGCCTTTGTGCTCTTGGGTTTTTTGGGTTTTTCTTCAAACTCGTAAATTTCGTTGTTCTTTTTGAGGTTGAGAATACCGAAACGGCTTGCTTCTTCAATCGGCACGTCGAGCACGGCTATCGTGCAGTCGGCTTTGTTCTTCTTGTGCGCCGCAAGCATTTCGGCGTAGTCCATTTTGTAGATATGGTCGCCGGACAGCAAAACAACGTAATCGGGGTTGTAGTCGTCGATGAATTCGATGTTCTGATATATCGCGTTTGCCGTACCCTTGTACCATTCGCCCGATTTTGCGCGCATAAAGGGAGGCAGAACGAAAATACCGCCGTTCAGTCTGTCAAGGTCCCACGGCTGACCGTTGCCGATGTACTGGTGAAGTTCGAAAGGACGGTACTGAGTGAGGACGCCTATCGTATCGATACCGCTGTTGATGCAGTTGGACAGCGGAAAGTCGATGATGCGGTACTTTGCCGCAAACGGCACTGCGGGTTTTGCGACGTCGGTGGTAAGCACGCCGAGGCGCGTACCCTGTCCGCCGGCGAGCAACATTGCGATGCACTCCTTCTTGACGTTGTTTTTCATTATTTTTCCTCCTTATTTTCGGGTTTGAGGAACATAACCGAGTTTGCGGGTATGTTCAGTTTGACGGAGAAAGGCTGACCGTGCGCGGGTTTGTTCGACGCGCGGAAGCTGGGACGCCTTTCCTCTTCGCCGCCGTATTTTTTGAGCGCGGACGTAAGTTCCGCTTTGTAAATTTTGTTTTCGGGTACGCCCATCACGTACTTGTGACGCGCAACGGGCGAGAAGTTCACCACACATATAACGTATTCGCCGTCGGCGGCTTTTCTGACAAAAGACACAATATTCTGCGTGTTGTCGTCGACGACAATCCACTTGAACCCTTCATAACTGCAATCGAGCTGCCAAAGAGCTTTGTTTTCGAGGTAGAAGTTGTTCAAATCTTTGATGAACTTCTGGAAAGTGCGGTGACGCGGATAGTCGAGCAGGAACCAGTCGAGCTCCTGTGCGTAGTTCCATTCGATGAACTGCGCGAACTCGTTGCCCATGAAGTTGAGTTTCTTGCCGGGGTGTCCCGTCATAAACCCGTAAAAGGCTTTGAGCCCTTCGAACTTCTGGTCGTAGTCGCCGGGAACTTTGTTTATCATACTTGCCTTTCCGTGCACGACTTCGTCGTGGGAAATGGGCAAAATGTAGTTTTCGGAATACGCGTACGTTATCGCGAAAGTGAGGTTGTTGTGGTTGTCCTTGCGGAAAAAGGGGTCGAGCGAAATGTAGTGCAGGCAATCGTTCATCCAACCCATATTCCATTTGAAGTTGAACCCCAGTCCGCCTTGATACGCGGGCAACGTAACCATGGGGAACGCCGTCGACTCTTCGGCAACCGTGATTGCTCCGTGGTGCTTTGTGAGAAGAGCCGTATTCATTTTCTGCAGGAATTCTTTGGCTTCGAGGTTGTAGTTTCCGCCGTAGCTGTTGGGAGTCCACTCCCCGTCCTTTCTGCCGTAATCGAGATACAGCATGGACGCCACCGCGTCGCAACGTATTCCGTCGATATGGTAGGTGTCGAACCAGAACATCGCCGCCGAAATCAAAAAGCTCTTGACTTCGTTCTTGCCGAAATCGTAAACCTTTGTGCCCCACTCTTTATGTTCGCCTTTCTTGGGGTCGGCGTACTCGTAAAGGGGCGTACCGTCGAACATTGCCAGACCGTGTTCGTCGCGGGGGAAATGCGCAAGCACCCAGTCGAGAATTATGCCGATACCCGCGCGGTGGCAACGGTCGACAAACTCCATAAAGTCCTTCGGCGTGCCGTAACGCGACGTAGGCGCGAACATTCCCGTCACCTGATAACCCCAGCTGCCCTCGAAAGGATATTCCGTGAGCGGCATGAGTTCGATGTGCGTATAACCCATTTTTTTGACGTAAGGAATGAGTTGGTCCGCAAGCGCGGTGTAATTGAGGAAGTTGCCGTCGGGATACCTGCGCCAGCTGCCCACGTGCACTTCGTACACGTTCATCGGCGAACCGTAAGGATTGTAGTTCTTGCGGTCGTTCATCCACTTTCTGTCCTTCCAGCGATAACCCGAAAGGTCGTACAGCTTGGACGCGTTGGCGGGCGCCGTCTCGAAATGCAGTCCGTAAGGGTCGCACTTGAACACGGTTTTGCCTTCCTGCGAAGTGACTGCGTATTTGTAGTTGTCGTACTGTTTCAGCCCCTCGATGAACGTCGACCATATACCGCCGTCGCAGGACATGGGGTTTGCGGAAGTATTCCACTCGTTGAAATCGCCGACCACCGAAACCGACTTCGCGTTCGGAGCCCACACGGCAAATTTCCAACCTTCCCTGCCGTTTTCGCAGGCGGGAACGGGAGAAAACATCTTGTGTGCCTGATAATTGGTTCCTTCGTGGAACAGATAAGTCGCGTAACTATCCGGATTGTTAGACATAGGCTTCCTTGGAAAATTTTGTAATTTTATTATAACAAATAAAACGCGCGCATACAAGTGGGAAAAGTCGATTTTGACAAATTCGGCAAAAAATTGCTCGCAAATTGTGCAAACTTGTTAAGAATTTTGCAAAAATATTACAAATCCACCGCGTTAGAACGTCAAAAACCGCGAATTGTGTCGAGAAAATAAACTCTTTCGCCGCTCTGCAATCTGTTGTAAACTCTGCGGGCGCTTTCCTCGTCGTCGAAAAAGGCGCAGACACCGCTTCCGCTGCCCGTCATAACCACGTTTTCAGCACCCGCCAAGCAAAGCGTATCTGCTGCCTTTGCAACGAGCGGATTGAGTTTTATCGCAGGCGCATAAAGGTCGTTTACGTACAACGCGTTTTCGTCCGCGCCGTCCGCCATCTTTTCGCTGTCTGCACTGTCGGCAGAATTTGCGCTCTCCGCCCCGTCCTCGTTGTCGAAACACTCGCATTCGTCACCGCTTTCGGCTTCGCCGCGATTTTGCATTTCGTCGTAAAGTGCGTAAGCGCGCGCCGTATCCACTCCGCCCTCTGCAATCAGAATGACGGCATAGCGTTTCTTGTAAGGCAGTTTTTCGACGTCTTCGCCCGTTCCGCGAACGCGGGCTTCTCCGCCCGTATACATATACGGCACGTCCGAACCCAGCGACAAAAGAAATCCGACGTCAGGGGTTATGCCCGTCTTTTCCGCAAGCAATCTCACCATTCCCGCGACTGCCGCGGACGAACCGCCCATTCCCGCACCCGACGGTATGCCTTTGACGATTGAAAAGGCGCAATCCGTTTTGCCGTACTTTTCCTCGAAAAGCGCAAGCGCTTTTTCGGGTACGGGCATAAATCTTTCGGGGCCGAAACCGCCTAGCGACGACACAACACTTATGCGTTCCCGTATGTTTTCCTTGCCGTTCGCGGGCAGAAGTCGCACTTCGTCGTAAAGGGAAACGGAACATACGCGCATATCAAGCGTATGCATTCCGCCGCGTTTTCCCGTAACGCGCAACGACAGATTGAGTTTTGCACCCACGCGGATTTTGTCCATTTCCTTTCGCCTTGTCCGAAAAGGCACTCATACCTTCGGTATTCAAACCGTTCTGCGTACGGACATTTCGTTGTTCGAGCCTTTCGGCATACCGACCTTTCGGATTTTGACATTCCTATCTTTTGGATTTGTCAGGCAAGTTGTTGTTTGCCGCACTCATTTTAGCACACCGCCGCCGTGCTTTCAAGCCGCAGACGCTTTATTGCAAAAGGAAAAACGGCGCGTCGTCGCGCCGTTTTTCTCTCTCCCTCACTCCCTGTCAGGAAACTGTCAGACTCCTGAAATATATCACGCGGTCGCCCTCGGAAAGAGGTGCGCTGAGCGCGGGGTTCTGTTTCATAATGTCTTCGGGAGTGGCAGTAAGCGCCTTGCAAACGTCCCACATCTCGTCGCCCTCGGAGGCAATGTAGAGCGACAATGCCGACGTGTTCTGTTCTTTTTCCTCTCCGACTTCCACCGAACTCACGTATTCCGCTTCCACCGTACCGTAGGACGTAAGCAGAATGCCGACCGTTGCGTCAACGTCGATTTCGCCGCCGCGGCGTGCTTTTGCGGATATGCTTTCGACTGCGCACACCGCTTTTACGCCATCGCCGAACTCCCCTTCGATATCCAGCGAATAAGGCACTTCCGCACGCACGGAATTGAACCCGTTTTCGTCACGGTAAATGACGTCCGCTCCGAGCACGCCTTCGACCACCGCACCGTTTTCGGTGACTTCGGCTTTTGCCACGTAGCAGCGCGCATAAGGAATTGCGGCAACGAACTCCGCGTCGGGACGGTCGCCGAGCGACGCCGTGCCCGAAATCTTTTCGGATACGTATTTCATTTCGCCGAACCTGACGAAAGATTTTCTTTCGCGTTTGAGTTCGATTTCGTTCGTCAGCATAAACATATCCGCGATGATCTCGTTTTCACGGACGCGTGTAACGTTGACTTTGAGCGCGGCTTCGCCTTCGAAACGGATAATGTTTGCACCCGTTACGCCCGAAAGAACGATTTTCGAGAATCTCATGGACGCCGACGCGCACACGCGGTCGCCTTCTTCCGCACCGTCGACCAGAACTTCTTCCGAGAACGGAACTTCGAAAGAACGGCTCTTGACGTCGCCGCCTTCGCAGTAAGTCACGGTTGCAAGCACCGTGCCGTCGACTACGACTTTGCCAGCCGATACAGTCGCGCCCGTCACTATTGCCTGTGCGTCGGCAAGCAGTACGCTTTCCACGTCGCCGACTTCCGTTTCTTCGCTCACGGGCACGGCAACCGTTTTCACCGCAACGAGAGAAGGCAGACTGACCGTTCCCACGGTCTTGTAGCACTGCTCCGCGTCTACAAGGGCTTCCGTTTCCGTTCTCTGAACCGCGGACGCTCTGACCGACACAACCGCCGACAACGAAATCATATCGCCCGTGGTTACGTCCGTTTCGACGACGGACACGTCCGCATTCACGGAGTCGGCTGCGGTAAACGCGCCTTCCACTCTCATATTGAAATCGGCATTGTAATCCTTGCCACGAACCGTACCTTCGCGGTCCACGAAGATAAGTCTGAAATTGACTCTGCCCGCGACTTCGGCAAAACCGTCGCCCGCTTCGCAGGAAATAACTTTACCGTCGACAGCCAGCGACAGCACTTTTGCGATGTCCGCGGAATCCATGCCCGAGGGCGAAAATTCCACAACGCGCTCGACACTGGGCGCGTCCACGATGTTGCTTGCGTTGAATTTTTCGTATTTGAACATATTCGCCTCCAATTCACCCCCAATATATGTCGGGCAAACGGAGCGTATGACTGCCTCGCGAAAACCGACGTGTGGAGGGGTTTGCCAAACTAACCTATGCACGTCCGGACGCGATTATTCCGCAAACGGAAGAACGAGACGGAAAAAGCGGCGGTACGAGGTATAAAAAACCGAGGCATTGTCAACAATCGTGCTATGAGAGAAATAGGAAAAGGAATTGCCGAAACAAAAACACGCGTAGAAAAACTTGTGGGCGTGCCCCTGCTTATCAAGGTAAGCGAAGGCAGAGGAAAAAGCAGTCTGCTTCGCGGCAGCATAATAAAAGTTTTCCCCGCCGTGTTCACGGTAATGCTGGAAAGCGGCGAAATCCGCACTTTCTCCTACTCCGACGTTCACACGCGCGGAATAATGTTCCTTAACGAATAAGGGCTTGCGCGAAATAATCTTCCCGATATACGCGCTTATCCTAATAAGTGTTTATCCGAAAATGCGTATCGTCTGGCAAGAGGCTTTATCCGACATAGAACTTTACCGACAACAAGGTTTTCCCTCCCACATAGGCTCACAGCCGAAAAACCGCCGTTTTTGATTGAAACGGCGGTTTTTCTTCTAAGTTTTTAAGTTTAAGTGGTGTTTTTGTTTATTTCTTTCTGATTGGCGACTTCGGCTCTTCGACTTTCGCTTCGTCGGCAGAAACAACCGCCGCCGCTTTTTTCTGCTTGCGTTTGGACGCTATGCAAGCGCCGATGACCGCAAACTGAACAATCCATACCGCTATTGCGCACCACACGGGAACAAACGCAGGGTGTTGCGCGTAGGACTTATACTCCACGGTGTACGACCCGAATATGGTTCTGTCGCCGAACTTCGCGGTTATTTCGTACGTGCCGAATTTATCGGGCGTGAACGTGAAGGAATAATTCATTTTGGTTGCGCCCTCGACGGGGTTGTACTGCGCCGCAAGTTTGCCGTTGACATACCAGCTTATTGTGTCGGGTTTCACGTCTTCGAGAGAAGTGACGGTCAAGGTTATGCCGTCCTTGCCGTAAAGGTCGGACGTATAAGGCACGTTGCCGCCGCGCCCGCTGACGTAGTCGTCGCTTGCAATATAGTCGGCGGGTACGATGTACGCCTGACTTCCGTACAGTTCGGAGTACTTGACGTTGAACTCCGCTTCCGCAGTCACGTATTCTTTGTCACCGGACACGAGTTTCGCGTAAACTCTGAATTTGCCTTCTCTATCGAACAGCAGGCTGAAATCCTTGCCGTTTGCGACTTTTTCGGTCGAGATTATGTTCTCTCCCGTAACCTTGCCGCTCTCGTCCTTGACTTCTTCGAACTCAACCAGATACCATTCGATAAGTTCGTTAATCGCGGGGTCGGTGTCGCCGTAAGGTCTTGTTATCGCGGAAAAATTCACTCTCGACTGCCCGTTCTGCCTTATGGTTCTGACGGTGAGTTCGGTTGTGTTTGCAAGGTTGAGGGATTTCCCCGCACTGTCCGTCGCCGTGATGTCAAGTCCGTTCACGGGCATATATTCGCCCTCGAAATCGGAATAGTCCGCCGTCACGAGTTCGAGCAGGTTCATTTTCTTGTAGTTCTTGCCGTCCTGTGCCTGTACGGTTTTGTCGCCCTCTTCGAGAGTGGTCAACAGCCTTGTGAGAACGGTGGCTCTGGGCAAAGCTTCACCCGACGCCGCTCTGTCCGCATAAAAACGGAGTTTCAGAAGCGCCGCGCCGACGGACACGAAAGGCGCCGCCATACTAGTACCGCTCTGCTCGTAATTCTGAACGTACGTTCCGTCCAGAGAAGTCGTCATTATACTTTCGCCGGGCGCGAACAGGTCGTATGCCGAACCGTAGTTCGTGGTCTTGTGAACCTTGTTGCCTTCGGCGGACGCCATAACGCCTACGACGCCGTCGTACGCCGCGGGATAATATTTTGTTTTGTCGCTGTTTGCGGTATCGTTACCCGCCGCCGCCACAACCGTGGATTTGGACACGGCTTCCGCGACCGTCTGAACAAGCGTGCTGTTGTTTGCCCACGCGGATGCGGTCGAAGGCGTGGAGCAAAGCGAGAGATTGACAACGTCCGCACCGACTTCGTCGCTGACGGCGTGTTTGATTGCTTCGTTTATGCTGGCGATTGTAAAACCGTTTCTGGTCTTTTCGTCTTTTTCGTCGGCGTCGGCTATTTCTGAGGGGAAGGACGCCCTGACGGGATAAATCTTGATGAACTCTTCAAGTCCGAGTTCCTTGATGAAAACTGCCATTATGCTGGCAACACGCGTGCCGTGATAATCCGTGGTTTCGTCCTCGAAGTCGCCCGTCTGCTCGGAAGTATACGACTGCCCCGATGACGGATAATAAGAGCTGTATCCGAGGATTTTGCCCGTTGAGTCACGAAGCAGCACGTCGTCGAACAGCGAATTGTCGAGATTTATGCCCGTATCGATGACCGCAATCACGACGGGTTCGACGTTGTTTGCGCGGAGTGCGGGCAAAATATAACTCGATACGTATTCCCTGAGCTCTGCAAGATTGATTTCGTCGGGGTGGAAATACCACAGGTCGTCGGCGTTGTAATCGCCGTACTCGCCTGCCGTTACCGCTTCGGGTACTGCGGCAGACGCTTCCGCAACGGGAACAGCCGCCCCCGCGCAAAATCCCGCGGCAACGAGAGTCAGCACGCACAACAGTGCGAGCAAAACGGTAATGTTGAATTTCAGTTTGGTTATATTCTGCATAAACTCCGTTATCGCGGTTTATGCGCCGCAGCTTATCGAGCGTGCGGCAACCGCTTTTGAGAATTTGTCGTTACGTAGGTTGTTAAGTTGCCGATGTTCAACAGCAATCCTGTGCCGCATCGGATATCGGCATCGGGGATTTGCCCACTTATTTTGCAAGCAGGTTTTCCGAAAAACGCAGACGTCTCAGACTTTCTTCTTTGCCGAGAACGACAGCCATTTCGATTGCTCCGCCGGGCGTGGACGGCTGTCCCGTGAGCGCGACGCGCATACTGAACATAACCTGTCCGCTCTTCATTCCCGCTTCTTCCGCGGCAAGTTTGACGGCTTCCTTGATGCTGTCTTCGTTCCACTCGTTCAGGTTCTCAACTGCCGCAATCGACACTTTAACTGCTTTTTTCGCCACTTCAAGGTCGACTTTCATCTTTTGATGCACGTACATACCGAGGTCATACTCACCAAAGTCCGCAAGGAACGCGATTTTGTCGGGTATCTCGGACAGTATGTCGACGCGGGTCTGCATAAGACGGGAAATCTCGAAATCGTCGTATTTGCCGCCGACGTCGCTCTTTGCGATAAAAGGCGCGCTGACCTTGTAGAATTCCTCGGGCGTCATTGCTTTGAGATATTCTCCGTTGAGCCAACGCATCTTCGTTTCGTCGAAAATGGAGCTGCTGATGGAAAGTCCGTCGACGTCGAACTGCTCTATCATTTCCTGCATGGTCATCTTTTCCTGATTGCTCTTCGGACACCAGCCGAGCAACGCAATATAGTTGACTATGGCTTCGGGCAGATAACCTTTTGCGATAAAGTCCTCGAAGTTGGCGTCGCCGTAACGTTTGGACAGCTTGCGCGACGAGTCTTTCATTATGGGCGGCAGGTGCATATAGTTCGGCCTTTCCCAGCCGAACGCGTCGTAAATAAGGTTGTATTTGGGTGTAGAACTCAAATACTCCGTGCCGCGGATTACGTGGGTTATGCCCATAAGGTGGTCGTCGACGACGTTTGCGAAATTGTAGGTCGGCATACCGTCGGATTTAAGCAGTATTCCGTCCTCGATGTCGGCGGACGACACCGAAATTTCACCGAACACCATATCTTTATAGGACGACACGACGTTTTCGGGAACTTTCTGTCTTATGACGTAAGGTTCGCCCGCTTCGAGTTTTGCGCGGACTTCCTCGGGCGATAGATTGCGGCAATGCTTGTCGTAGGTGTGCGTGCCGTTTTCGCCGTGTATGCTTTCAAGTCGTTCTTTGGAGCAGAAACAATAGTACGCCCCGCCGAGTTCGACGAGTTTTTCCGCGTACTTGCGGTAAATGGACATCCTGTCGCTCTGGATATACGGACCTACTCCGCCGTCGCGGTCGGGGCCTTCGTCGTATTCGATGCCCGCCGTTGCAAGCGTACGGTACACCATTTCAACCGCGCCTTCTACCATTCTTTCACGGTCGGTGTCCTCGATGCGGAGTACGAATTTGCCGCCGTTGTGACGGGCAAAAAGGTACGCGTAAAGTCCCGTACGGAGATTGCCTATGTGCATAAATCCCGTAGGAGACGGTGCAAATCTTGTTCTCACTGTGTCACTCATATTCATTCCTCTGAAAGGTTTATAGGTGTTTTTGGAATTTGTTTCAGTTTTATTATGCTCTCCGCGCGCGTTTCCTGCCTGCGTATACTCTGCGCGCGTGTTGCGAAACGCCTCGTCTACGTCTATGGTTGCAACCGATGTTGCGACGGACGTTGCAGTCCGTTATTGCAGCAGTCCGTTTTCTTCAAACGAGAAATCGCCGTTTTCCGAAAAGATTACGTGGTCTTGCAATCTGACGCCTATGCTTTCCAGCACAAAGGCGATTTCGCGGGTGAGTTCGACGTCCTGTTGCGACGGGTCGCCTTTTCCGCTGGGGTGATTGTGCGCAATCAGTACGGAAACGGCGTTTGTGCGGATTGCGAAATCCACGATTTTGCGCATGGACACGGGAACGTATTCCCCGTCACCCGTTTCCAGACACTCGAACTTTACAAGCTGGTCCTGCGCGTCGAGTGCGGCTATGCAGAGCTTTTCCACGGGAAAACCGAACATGCGTTTGCGCATATACGCCCGCGCGCTGCCTCTGCCGCCGAGTTTGATTCTTTTCTTTTCGCAGTCGGACGCATACCGCCTGAAAACGTCGGGCATACAACTTAAAAACAACGCCGCGTTGTACGTCATACCAGATACGGATTTCAACTGTTCCACGTCGGCGTTGAGCACGTCCGAAAAAGAACCGAACTTGTCGATTAACGCGTGGGCTATTTCATTGGTGTTGCGCATGGGAACGAAATGAAACAGGATAAATTCCAGAACTTCGTGGTCCTGAAATCCCGTAAAGCCGCTTTCGGCGACTTTTTCCCGCATTCTGTTGCGGTGTCCGTCGTGAGTCCCCATTTCCCGCCTCAGCCCGAAACGCCTGTGCGCGCTTCCGCGTGCGTGCGTCCGTGCGTCTTTCGTCAAGTAACAGAATTATAACTTATAAGGCGTGCAAAATCAACAAAACCCGAATATCTTTCGGCTATTAAGAAACTCCGCCCCGCCCGTCGGGTGCGAAAACACGGAAACAAAAAAGAAAACTGCCCGCCGTCAGACGGTTTCGCGCGAAGACACAAACGCGGCTATCGCGGTAAAAATCGAATAGGCAAGTTCGGCGCGGTATTCAGGCGAACAAAGGTTTGCTTCGTCCACGGGATTTGAAAGAAATCCGCACTCTATAATCACCGCGGGAGCGGACGTGCACTGCAAAATGTATTTTTCGGCTTTGAGCGCGGCGTATTCTCTGCCCGTATCGGGCAGATTAAATTCTCTGTTAAGGTTGTCCTGCACGGTTTCGGCAAGCAACCGCCCGCCCTCGGACGACGCGTCGAAAAACACTTGCGCGCCCCTGCGCGACGCCGACGAGTAGGTGTTCATATGTATGCTTACGACTGCGGCGGGCAACGCGCGGTTGATAATGCGGGCGCGGGCTTCCATATCGGCGCGTTTCTTGTTTTTGTCGAACGCCGAATACAGTCCGTCGTCGTTGCGCCTCGTGTAAATCACGTTGAATCCCGCACTCTCGAGATACTCTCCGACAATTTTCGACAACGCGAGGTTGAGCGCACTCTCTTTAACCCCCGTTTTCACCCCCGAAACTCCCCCGTCGATACCCCCGTGACCGGGGTCGATTACGACGGTTACGAGCGTTGCCTGACGGAAGGACGATGCGATAAAGGGCGCGGAAAACGCAAGAGCGACCACGATAAAAGCTATCGCCGCCGCAACAAACGCAACAGATTTCTGAGTTTTCCAACCGCTCGGATTTTGCATATCGTTTCGCTTGTGTATTATATTCACGAAAGCATAAAAATACGCCCTTATCCACCGAGTTGTGCACATTTTGACGGAGAAATGTGGATAACTTTGTGGATTACTCACGTTTTTTACTGACACAATTTATTGCGCGCTTGCACGATTTACCGTTAAAATAGCAGTTTTTTATACGTAAAATACGCGCTTTTGCCGCTTGTACGTCTAAAACTTACGATTGCGGCATAGCCTTTAACGAGGTGATTTTTATGACGCGTTTGTCTGAGCTTATCAAACGACCCGTTGTATGCAAAGAGGATTGCGCTTTGCTCGGAACCGTTGAAGATGCATATTTTGACGAAAATTGTAGAAATATTGTATATTTTGTACTTTTTGACGAATACAGGGAACTTCTTTTACCTTATTCCGCCGCCGCGGCAATAGGCGACGCGGTTATGGTCGAAGACAAATTTGCCCTGCTTTCACCCGAAGACGCGGATTGCACGGTTTTGACCTGCAATCTGCTCGGAAAACTCGTGTTTACGGGCGGAGGAAAATCAAAAGGCACCTTGCAGGACGTGCTTTTCGGAGCCAAAGGCAGAGTGAACGCCCTGCAATCGGACGGAACGGCATATTCGCCGTCGTCTTTCAAAGCGTTCGGCGACGTGCTTTTGCTGAAAGACGTGACGGTAAAACGCAAAACTCCGAAAACGCCGTTTCCCAAGGCTGCCGAAGACCGCAAAGTCACCGTTCTGCCCGCCGAAGTGCCCGACACTCACACCGACAATGCAATAAAAACATCACCCGTGCCGACATCTGCGACAGAACCCGTGCCGACGTCTGTGCCCGAACCCGCACCGACGCTCACGCCGGCAACCGATACCCCTTCGGTCAAATCGGCACAATCGGAAACAACTACTGTTTCCAACGCAGCGGAAACGGCTTTTGCCTATGAATCCGCACCTGTAACACCCGTATCGGCACCGGCTGCAACGGCAAGTACTAAATCCACCGCAGCAAACCGTCCCGAAACCGCAACCGCCGCAACGGTCATTGTGCCGACTGCCAACAAAAAGGAAACACCCGCCCCTCTCGACAACGTATCGGCGGACAATCCCACGGATTACAATCCCGTATATCCGCGCGACGCCGCGGGCGAAATCAACGTACTTTTCAATCAGGACGATTTCACCCCGCACAGAATAATCGCCGACTACAACTTTTTGCTGGGGCGCGTTTTGCAAGAGGATTTGCGCTCGTACGTAGGCGAAAAACTGGCTTCCAAAGGCGAACGCGTGACCGTGGAACTGGTCGAAAAGTCCAGACGTCACGGCAAACTAATAGAACTTACCCTGAACTCGCGCTGACTTTTCAAGGTCACCGCGCACGGTAAACGTACGGAGGAAACGAATGTCCGATAAATCCTTTTTCCGTCTTTCACGCCCGCGAATAATTCTGTTCGCGGTCGTTGTGCTGTCGCTGGTTCTTTGCGCCGCGATACTCGCCTCCTGCAACAAACCCGCAGAACTTACCCCGTCGGACACCGAGACGGTGTACGATATGCGGCTGGATTATCAGGGCGGCGACAAAGCCACACTTTCGGCGGATATTCTTTATTTCAACACTACGGGCAAAAACCTGTCCGAGCTGAAATTCCATCTTTATCCCAACGCGTTTTCGGAAGGCAACTCCAATCCCCCTTACCGCGAACAAGACAAAGGAACTTTCTTTTATGATGGTGTAAGTTTCGGCGGAATAGATGTTTTAAGTGCCAAAATCGACAGAACAACAGTCGAATACGAACTTTGCGGCAACGGCGGACAAATTCTTTCCGTCACCTGCAACCTCGAAAAGGACGAAAGCGTGACTGTATCCCTCGAATGCGAACTGACCATTCCAAAATGCCGTTCGCGTTACGGCATAACTCCCGACAGCGTCAATCTCACGGGGTTTTATCCTTCACTCTGCGTGTACGAAAACGGAGCGTGGAGAGAGGACGAATACACCCCGTCGGGCGACCCGTTTTACAGCGAAGCGGCTTCATTCTATCTCAGGATTTCCCTTCCCGAAAACTATCTTGCCGCAACTTCGGGGGAAGTCACGGAACGCACGGTGTCGGACGGCACCGCAGTGCTTGACGTCACCGCCGAACACGTGAGAGATTTTGCGCTGTGTCTGAGCGACAAGTTCTCGCTGTCGGAAACGGATTTCACGCTGGACGGCAACGAGGTGCGTGTAAATTACTTCTACCTCAACGACGCAAAGCCCGAAGAAACCCTTGCGCTTGCCATGGACGCGGTCGAAACATTCTCCGCCGCATTCGGCAACTATCCTTATCCTGCGCTTACCGTCGTTCAGTCGCCGCTTAACGCGGGCGGTATGGAATACGGGTCGCTTGTCATAATCGACTCTTCCATCGCCGACGAAAGCGTGTACCGCGACACCGCCGTGCACGAAATCGCACATCAATGGTGGTTCGGAGTCGTGGGTTCAGACCAGATAAACTCGCCGTGGCTCGACGAGGGACTTACGGAATTCAGCACGGCATACTATCATCTGCTCAAAGGCGAAGAAAGCCTTTACGCGCAGACTGTTCGCCAAAGCAAAGAATTTTATCTCCGGTACGAAAACCTCCCGCAGGAAATAGGATTTGACGGGTCTATGGACCGTCCGCTCGGCAGTTATCTCACGGACGGCGAATACGTTGCCGTAACGTATATGAAAGGACTTCTGCTTTTCGACTCGCTGTTGCAAGTGGCAGGCAAAGACAAGTTCAATGCCGCACTTGCGGAATACTACCGTTCCTGCGCGTACAAAATCGCAACTCCCGACGACCTGATTGCGGCGTTCTCGTCGCAAGGACTGCCCGTCGGCGGAATCGTAAACGGGTTCGTGGACGGCAAGGTTCTGCTGGGTTGAACGATAAAATGACATAAATAAAATCCCCGACGGTGGTCGGGGATTTGGTTTTCTGTTTCTTTGGACGCCCTTCTGTTTTCGGCTATCCTTGATTGGCGAATTACTTCAAAGGACGCATAGTCGGGAACAGCAGTACTTCTCTTATGCTGTAACTGTCGGTCAGCAGCATAACCAGTCTGTCGATGCCGATGCCGAGTCCGCCCGTGGGAGGCATACCGTATTCGAGCGCGGTGACGAAATCCTCGTCGTAGGGTTGCGCTTCTTCGTCGCCTTTGGCTTTTGCCTGCATCTGCGCTTCAAAGCGTTCGCGCTGGTCGTTGGGGTCGTTGAGTTCGCTGAACGCGTTGCCGAGTTCCTTGCCCGTGACGAACATTTCGAAACGTTCGGTAAGTCTGGGGTCGGTGGGTTTCTTCTTCGCAAGAGGGCTGACTTCGACGGGATAGTCGATGATAAACAGAGGCCCCGTGAGTTTGTCTTCGACAAAGCTGTCGAATACTTTGTATAGCGCGTTGCCCCACGAGGTGTCTTTGGGAAAGTCGAGACCGAGTTTGTTTGCGCTGTCGATGAGTGCGCCGAGGTCGTCGGAGTTGAAGTCTATGCCGACGTATCTCTTTACGGCGTCAACCATCGTGAGTCTTTCCCAAGGTCCGGCAAGCGAAAGCTGTTGTCCCTGATAGGTTATGTCGAGAGTTCCGCACGCTTTCATCGCACAATGCTGAACGAGACGTTCGGCAATGTCCATCATCGCGTTGTAGTCGACGTACGCCTGATACAGTTCGACGGTGGTGAATTCGGGGTTGTGTTTGGGGTCCATTCCTTCGTTGCGGAATATTCTGCCCACTTCGTAAACCTTTTCGAAACCGCCCACTATGCAACGTTTGAGATAAAGTTCGGTTGCGATACGCAGATACATATCGACGTCGAGCGTGTTGTGGTGGGTGATGAAAGGACGAGCGTTCGCGCCGCCTGCCAGCGTGTTGAGAACGGGGGTTTCCACTTCGTAGAAACCTTCTCCGTCCAGAAATTCGCGGACAGCGGAAACGATTTTGCTGCGCTTTACGAAAATTTCTTTGACCTCGGGGTTCGCGATGAGGTCGACGTATCTTTGACGGTAACGCAATTCGGGGTCTTTGAGTCCGTGATACTTTTCGGGCAACGGGAGCAGAGATTTGGAAAGCAAAGTTACTTTGGTTGCGTGAACGGTGATTTCGCCCGTTTTGGTTTTGAAAATTCTGCCCTGCACGCCGATGATGTCGCCGACGTCGAGTTTCTTGAACTCCGCGTACTCGTCTACGCCGAGGTCTTCGCGGCTGAAATATACCTGCAAATCGCCGTCGCTGTCGGCTATATGACCGAAACTTGCCTTGCCCATGACGCGTTTGGACATAAGTCTGCCCGCAACGGACACGTCTTTGCCTTCGTAGGCGTCGTAATCGGCGCGTATTCCGCCCGCGGTCGCGGTGCGGTCGTACGACACGATTTCAAACGGATTTTTGCCGTTTGCGATGAGTTCGGCGAGTTTTGCCTTTCTGACCTTGCGGACTTCGCTTATGTCCTGCTTGGGTGCGTTGTTGTCACGTATTTCCTGACTCATTGTTATCCTTGTGTTATGCTATGTCGATGATTTTGTACTGGATGCTTCCGCCGTTGGGTGTAGGGACGTTGACAATGTCGCCCTTCTTCTTGCCCATAAGCGCGGCACCCAAGGGGGACTCGTTGCTTATTCTGTTTTCGGCGGCGTTGGCTTCGGTGGTGCCGACTATACGGTATTCGAGCTCTTCGTTGAACTCGACGTCAAGAACTTTGACGGTGTTGCCGATGGACACTTCGTGCACGGAGAGTTCGCCTGCGTCTATGATGACGGCGTGCAGAATTTTGTCTTCGATTTCTTTGATTTCGGATTCGACGAAACTCTGTTCTTCTTTTGCGGCGTCATACTCCGCGTTTTCGCTCAAATCCCCGAATTCACGGGCAACTTTGATTTTCTCGGCAACTTCCTTGCGCTTGACGGAAAGCAGATAGTCGAGTTTTTCTTTGAGTTCCTTCAACCCGTCCTGAGTGATGTAAACTTCTTTCATTACTCCTCGTCGACCTTGCCCTTTTCTTCCAAGGTCTCCTCCTCTACTTCGTTGTCGGTTTCGGCTTCGGCGTTGTCGGACGCGTCCGCTTCTTCCGCAATGTCTTCTTCAACATATGCCCCGTCTTCGGGGATTTGTTCGACGGCGTCTTCGCCGCTCACGTTTTCGTCGAGTTCGACGGTGCTTTCGTAGTTGTCCGTCACCGCGGTTTCTTCCGCCGCCGTTTCGGCAGCTGCGGTTTCTTCGACGTCTTCGACTGCGGGTTCTTCTGCCTTTTCAACGCTCACCTGTTCGACGGTGTTGGGAAGAGTGGCATAGTTGGGCTGGTGAGCCGCAACCTTTTCCGCAACGGTTTCCTGCACTTTTGCGGTGTCGGGTTTGAACTTCGCCTGCAAAGAGGTTATTTTGATTTCGATTGCGTGGAAACGGAACCCGAGCGCGCCTTTGAAAACTTCTTCGAGCAGGGTGCGCAGATAGGTTTCGGTCTCGAACACGTCGCGGTCTACGATGCGGACGGAAACTTTGAGTTTGACGCCGTATTCGTTGACGATGAGTCCGACTCTGCCGGTTTTGACTCCGTCGATGCCGTAGAACGTTTCTTTTACGAGTCTGCGGATTACGCCGAGCGTGGCTTTGCAGTTGCCGCCCTGTTCGCTGCGGAGAGTGATTTCTCTGACGGCTTCACTGCCTATGAAAAGCATGGTGAGCATTCCGCCCGCGAGCAACAGGTAAAGCACGGCGAGAGTGATGAACAGACCTTTGACGAGGTCGTTGTCGAACTCTTTTTGTTCGATGCCGCCGAATGCCGTCACGAGGAGAATGACGATGAGAACCATAGCGATGATGATGCTCGCGGATGCGAGAATCTTCTCGATGTTTTTCTTCATATTGTTCATAGAGCCTCCTAAAAAATTTTGCGGAGTACAACCGCAAAACCGTGTCCGCGACTTGCGCGACGAACCTGTACGCCGCGCAAAATCGATTAGTGTTTATTTTATTTTATATAATATAAACTAATCCCACGAAATAGTCAAGCGGAAAAGAGGCTGTGAAAATGTTATAAAACCGCATTCCCGTACCAATAAACGACGGCAGTAAAAAGTCGGCGGAAATTTCCGCCGACTCGATTTTACTTTGGCATATTATTTTCTTGCCGCCGCTTTCTTCGCCGCCGCGACGATGTCTGCAACGGTGAGATGGAACTTCTCGCTGAGGTAAGCCTGCTTGCCGACTTCGCCGAAGCTGTTGACAACGCCTATCATTTCAACGGGAGCGGGACACTTCTCTACCACGACTTCCGCGACCGCGCTGCCGAGACCGCCCGAAGTGGAGTGGTTTTCGCATGTGACGATTGCGCCCGTGGTTTTGACTGCGTCGACGATTGCTTCTTCGTCGATGGGTTTCCATGTGTGCATGTTGAGAACCGCCGCCGAAATACCCTCTGCCGCAAGTTCGTCCGCCGCTTTGAGTGCACGGTCGACCATAATGCCGGACGCAATGAGAGTTACGTCTTTGCCGTCGCGGAGTTTGACTGCTTTTCCGAGTTTGAAGTCGAGAGTTTCGTCGTAAATCTTCTCCGCTTTCTTACGGAACATACGGATATAAACCGCACCGGGATAATCGATGATTTGCGGAATTGCCTTTTCGAGCATGGTTGCGTCGGTGGGTTCGAAGCAGACCATTTTGGGAATTGCGCGCATAATGCTCATGTCTTCGAGAGGCATATGCGTACCGCCGTTGGCTTCCGCCATTACGCCGGGGTCGGAACCCACGATTTTGACGGGCAGCTTGCTGTAAGCGACGGAGATGAAAATCTGGTCGTAGCAACGTCTGGTCGCAAAAGGCGCAAAGCTGAACGCGAACGGAATTTTGCCGAACGCCGCCATACCTGCGGCAACGCCGATCATATTGGCTTCGGCAATACCTACGTTGATAAATCTTTCGGGGAATGCTTCAAGGAAGCATTTTGTCGCGTGGCAACTCATAAGGTCGGCGTCGAGCACTACTATTCTGTCGTCGGATTTTGCCGCTTCGACAAGGCTTGCCGCCATAGTTTGTCTAACTTCTCTCTCGTCGGTCATTATTCGTACCTCCCCGTTTCTTTTCTCCAGACCTCTTCGGGAATGGACATGCTGTGGCAGTTTGCAACGCCTTCGGTGAAGGACGCGCCCTTGCCTTTGACGGTGCGCAGGACAATCATGGAAGGCTTGTCATGCTGCGCTTTTGCGGCATCTATCGCATCGGAAATCGCTTCGAGGTCGTGACCGTCGATGTCCTGAACGAAGAAATTGAACGCTTTCCACTTGTCAACGATGGGTTCGAGCCCGTTGATTTTTTCGACGGGGCCGTCCAACTGCATCTTGTTGCTGTCGAGAAGTACGATAAGGTTGTCGAGTTTCTTGGAACCCGCAAGCATCGAGGCTTCCCAGATCTGTCCTTCCTGGCTTTCACCGTCGCCGATGAAGCAGTAAATCGTAGCGGGATTGCGGTCGATTTTCGCGGCGACTGCCATGCCGACTGCGGCGGACAGTCCCTGTCCGAGCGAACCTGCCGTCATATCGATGCCGGGGGTCTTGTTCATATCGCAGTGCGAAGGCAGATTGGTACCGTTCTGGTTGAGGGTTTTCGTCCATTCCTGCGGATAATAACCGAGGTCGGCGAGAACGGAATACATAGCGGGACCGGCGTGTCCTTTGGACATAATGACGCGGTCTCTGTCCTGTTTTTTGGGATTTTTGGGGTCGATGTTTGCTTTGTCGTAATAAATGACTGTGAGCGCGTCCATCACGGACATGGTGCCGCCGATGTGTCCGACACCGAAGTGTCCGATAATCTCGATGGCGTCGTGACGGAGTTTAAGCGCTTTGTCTTTGAGAAATGCGAGTTTTTCTTTTTGCATACTTTCCTCCTATCGCGGAACATTATACCACCCGCAAGGTCGATTTTCAATAGGCGGGACAAAAAAAGTTCAAAAATTAACGATTTTGTATGCGGTAGTAATACATGTGTATACAGACGGAAAATTTGCGCAAAATACAGAAACGGCGCCGAGCGCGCTCAACCAAAAAAAGGAGAAAGAATATGAACCGAATAAAAATTGCAGTAATAACGGCGGCGACGGTGATAGCCGTTCCCGTTGCGGGCGGAGTCAATGCGCTTGCCCAACATTTCGGCGAAAACGGCACGACGATGCCTTACGTTTACGACCATACTCCCTCCCCCGTGATAACGGAAGAAACCGCGCCCGAAAACGCAACGGCAAGCACGGAAATATCCGCGCTTGCGGCAGGACTTCTCCCCGACTCGGTATACGACAGAATAACGCCCGAAATGATAGAACTTTACGAAAAGGAAATTGCGGGAGAAAAATTTCTGAGCGACGCCCACCCCGCAAAACTCGTGAAACTCGCGGGCAAACTCGGCGTGGGATTGCAGAAACTCAAAGCGCTTATGGTTTTGCAGGACCTTGCCGCGCGCACGGGCGAAAACCTTAAACTTACCGACCTTGCGGCAATGGGCGACGCCGACCTCATCAAAACGGCAAAACGCTGCTGCAAGGCTTACGGCGATACTCTGACGGAAGAAAGAAAATCCGAACTCAAAGCAAAATTCAAAGCCGTTTTGTAATTTGCAATCGGCACTCAATGTAGGTTTTAAGCGTGCAACGCAACAAAGCGTTGCGCGCTTTATTTTTTCTATCAGCTCAAAACCCTGCGTTTATCTAACTATATTGTGCATTTTAACATCGACTTTTGTGATACTTGCACAAAACCGTTGTTTGCTGTTTGCCTGCGATGTGTCGTGTTTCCGACTTGATTTTCTCTGCTCCGTCTTTACCTTCTCCGCCTTTTTACTGCTATGTCCTGCTCTCGCACGCGCGTGTGTGTTCGCGTGCGCTCTCGTGCGCTCTCTTATCACAAAAGATTTAATATCAATTCTTTATCCTTAATAAATCAAAATCGGTATTGACTATTCCATTCTTATGCCTTATAATTTAACAGTAAACTATTTTTTCGCAATAGTTGCAAAAAGGAAAATTATGTAGGAGGGCAAAAAATGCCAAACAATGTTTCTATTGATGAGCTCAAAGCAAAGGCAAAAGAATTGCGTCTGAATATCGCTCAGACTACGTTCAATGCCACTTCGGGACACGTTGGCGGTTCTATGTCCAGTGCCGATATGCTTATCGCGCTGTACTTCAAATATCTGAACGTCGACCCCAAAAACCCCGATTGGGACGAGAGAGACAGATTCATCATGTCCAAAGGTCACTGCGCACTCGCGTACGTTCCCTGCCTCGCTATGAGAGGTTTCCTCGATATCAAAGAGGTTATGAAGAACTTCAACAAGACCGAGTCCGCATACGGTATGCACCCCGACAGCAAGAAAATCAAGGGCTGCGACGCGTCCACCGGTTCTCTCGGCCACGGACTCCCCATGGGCGTCGGTATGGCTTTGGGTCTCAGACTTAAAAACATCAACAGCAAAGTCGTCGTTATGACCGGCGACGGCGAATGCCAGGAAGGTTCCAACTGGGAAGCCGCTATGTCCGCTGCCCACTTCAAACTCAAAAACCTCATCTGGATTATCGACCGCAACCACCTCGAAATCGACGGTGAAACCGAAAAGGTCATGGCTCTCGAACCCCTCGACAAAAAGGTCGAAGCGTTCGGCTTCAAAGTCATCAAATGCAACGGCAACGATATGGCCGACGCCGACCGTGCTCTCGCCGAAGCCTGGGCAACCGAAGGCCCCGTCTGCATCATTTCCGACACCGTTAAAGGTTTCGGTATCAAGTCCTTCGAAGGCAAACCCACCAGCCACTACTGCTCTTTCGGTGCCAACGAAGACGAACTCAAAGTCTATCTTGACGAAATCAATGCAAGAGGTTAAGGAGGTACACTATGGGAACTGCTTGGAACGTATATGACGCAAACAAAATGTCTTCCGGCGCAATGTACGGCAAAACGCTTGCCGAGCTCGCAGCCAAAGACCCCCGCATCGTCGGTGTAACTGCTGACCTTGCAAAATCCACCAACATCGGTCTGCTCGGTGAAGCTTTCCCCGACAGACTCTTCAACGTCGGTATCGCGGAACAAAACCTTTTCGGCGTTGCCGCAGGTCTTGCAAAAGTCGGTTTTATCCCCTTTGCTTCCACGTTCGCAATCTTCGCGTGCCTGCGCGGCGGCGAACAAGTCAGAACGGACTGCGCATATCAGAAACTGCCCGTTAAGGTCATAGCCACTCACGGCGGCGTTTCCTTCGGCGCGGCGGGCTCCACCCACCACTGCATAGAGGACTTCGCCATTATGCGCGCTATCCCCAACATGACCGTCGTTATCCCCGCGGACGCCTACGAAACCGCTAGCGCCATCAAAGCCTGCATCGACGTACCCGGTCCTTTCTATCTCCGCGTCGGTCGCGGTATGGAACCCCTCCTCCACAACAGCGAGGACGAATACGAATTCAAAATCGGTAAAGCAATGCAGCTCAAAGACGGCAACGACGTCACCATTATCTCCTGCGGCGTTCCTACCCGTGACGCTCTCATCGCAGGCGAAATGCTCGACGAACAGGGCGTGTCGGCTCAGGTCATCAACATGCACACCCTGAAACCCATCGACGAAGAAGCCATCATCGAAGCAGCTGTCAAAACCCGCCGTATCGTCACCGTCGAAGAACACAACATCATCGGCGGCCTCGGCGACGCAGTCGCATCCGTACTTGCTCAATCGGGTAAGAGATGCATTCTCACCAAGATTGGTATCCCCGACGAGTTCGGTCCCATCGGCAAACCCGAAGATTTGTATGCAAAATACAAACTTTCCAGCCAGGGCATCATGGAAACCGTTATGGAGTTGATGGGCAAAGAAATCGAAGAAGACGACTGGTCCGACGAAGACTAAGAGGAGGTGTATTATGAGAGCAAGCGAACAAGACGTCTTGACTGCCAAAATATACTTCAGCGCCGCCTTTCCCGCGCTCAGAATTCCTCTCGAAGAAGACGCGAAATACGCAAAGAAGTTTGAAAAAGTAAACGCCGTCGTGGAATTTCGCGCCGCAGACGATGCAAACCCCGTAGCCTGCTACATCGTCTTCCTCACCGAAGACATGGCTGCTAAATCTTCCTACGGCAAACGCTTCAAAGTCTTCCAGGGCGAATACCCCGGCTTCATCGAAATGGCAGACGGCAGCAAATACGAAGGACTCAAAGTCGTCAAAATGTACTTCAAGTCCATCAAGAGCCTGCTCGGCGTGTTCAAAGGAAGCTCCCCCGTCGAAATGCTCGGCATAGTGAGCCCCCTTCTCAAAAACATCGCCAACCCCGTCACCTTGAAGTTCCTCTTCCTCATGCTGGAACTCACCAAGACAATGCCTTCCTACAATCCCGACAAGAGCCAGCTCTGGGAACAGTACCTCAAAGTCAAACTTTCCCTGTTCCTCATCACCCGTGCTCTTTCTACGGCAAACAAAGAAGGTTGGCCTACCATGGCTGAGTGGACTCTCAAACAGCCCGACAGAACCTACCAGTTCATCGTCGGTCCCACCCTCGACGCAAACGGCAAGGAACTCTACCCCGAAATCAAGTCCTACCTCCGCGTCAAGATGGGCAAATCCAAAGCCGGTAACGGCGAAAGAAAATATCCTTTCGTTCTGTTCAAATTCCCCACTCCCGACGACTGCCTCGCAGTTCTCACCAACAGATACGACTTTGTCGAATCCGTTGCAAGAGGTTGCGTGACCATCATCGGCGCGGGCGACAGCTATGCGGTTCAGTTCAACGACATCATGACCAAATGTCAGGCAATGCTCGTTCCTGCACCCAAGAAATAACAACAATAAAAAACGCCGCGGCAACGCGGCGTTTTTTTATGCCCTTTCGAGAACTTCGGAAACCCCGCGGAAACAGCCGTCGACTTCGGTGCCACCGACCTCGCTAATTCTTATTCACTGTTCTGCTTGTGTTTCCCCTCTGCCCCGTACGCGCAAATAGTTTTAAATTCGTATGCTCTCCCGCATTCGCTCGCGCCAGCGCAACATTTCAAAACCGCTCTTGCGCCGACCGTGGACTGCTCTTTACAACATAAAGCGCAAAACAAGCCGATTTTTCAAAATCCGACGAAAATTTTTGTTTTTCGTGCTTGACAAAACCGACCGCAGCAAATATAATAATGATAACGATTATCAATAATGCACATTAAAACAAAAGGAGGGCGTATGCAGGAAGTTTCGAAACGGAACACCAGACAGAAAGCGACGATAGAGCGCGTCGTACTGGACGCATGCGACCATCCGACTGCCGAAACGATTTTCGCAAGGGTTCGGGAGGAACTTCCCGCAGTCAGTCTGGGCACCGTGTACAGAGTTTTGAAAGGGCTGATTGACGAAGGCAAAGTGAGAGAAATCTCCGTGCCGAACGCACCGTCAAGGTTTGACAAAACCACACGCTGCCACGCACATTTCGTTTGTACGGAATGCGGAACGGTTCAGGACGTCGAAGCCTGCGAAAACGAGTTTCTGAAAAGAACGGCACAAAATCACGGCGATCTTCAAATCGAAGAAGCCGAAATAATTTTCAAGGGCTTATGCCCTGTATGTAAGGAGAAGAAATTATGAACCTGCTCTTCAAAATCAGTTACGGTCTGTATATTCTCTCTTCGGAAGCCGACGGCAAACGCGGCGGATGTATGATAAACACCCTCGCCCAACAGACTTCCACCCCCGAGAGATTTTCCGTGACCGTAAACAAACAGAATTTCACGCACGACCTCATCGTCAAAAGCGGTAAATTCGCCGTGGCGGTGCTTTCTAAAAAGACGGCATTCGACCTTATTAAAGGTTTCGGCATGAGAAGCGGAAAAGACGTCGACAAGTTTGCCGACATTCCGACGGTCAAAGCGTCGAACGGCTGTTATGTCCCGACAGAAGGCACTCTCGGTTACTTTGAAATGAAGGTCGTCGACAAAATCGACTTCGGCACTCACACGATGTTCGTAGCCGAGCCGACAGCCACGGTTGCGCTGGTCGACAGCGGCGAAGAGCTGACCTACGCTTACTATCAAAGCGACATAAAACCCAAACCCGTCGTTCAGGCAAACGCGGAAGACGAGGAAGTATGGGTGTGCAAGGTGTGCGGATACGTCCACAAAGGCAAACTCCCCGCGGACTTTGTCTGCCCGATATGCAAACACGGCGCGCAGGATTTCGAGCGCGTTGACAACAAGAAAACCAACGGCAACCCTGCCGACAAAATTAACAATCAAGAAACTACGGTTAAAGGAGAAAAAGTTATGGCAAAATTTGTGTGTTCAGTATGCGGTTATGTTTACGAAGGTGAAGAAGCACCCGAAAAGTGCCCTCAGTGCAAAGCACCCAGAGAGAAATTCACGAAAGTCGTCGAAGGCGAAAAAGTCTGGGCGGCAGAACACGTGGTCGGTGTTGCGCAAGGCGCACCCGCTGATATCATGGAAGGCCTCCGCGCCAACTTCGAAGGCGAATGCACCGAAGTCGGTATGTACCTTGCAATGAGCAGAGTCGCACACCGCGAAGGTTATCCCGAAATCGGCCTGTACTGGGAAAAAGCCGCTCTCGAAGAAGCGGAACACGCCGCAAAATTCTGCGAACTGCTCGGCGAAATGGTCTCCCCCAGCACCAAAGTCAACCTCGAAAAGAGAATCGAAGCCGAAAACGGCGCAACCAAAGGCAAATTCGAACTTGCAAAACGCGCGAAAGAAGAAAACCTCGACGCAATTCACGACACCGTTCACGAAATGGCACGCGACGAGGCACGTCACGGCAAAGCCTTCGAAGGACTGCTCAACCGTTACTTCAAATAATAATTACCTCTCAATACTGACTCTTTTTCGGACTTGTCCGAGAGCAAGCGGAGCCGCAAGGCTCCGTTTGCTTTTGTCCGATTGAATTGCTTTTGTCTGATTTATTACTGCACCGCCGAAACTTACTACATTTAAGAACCTACCGCATCGTCATATAATATTTGACAACAAAAAACGCCCCGCATATGCGGAGCGTTTTCTTATTTGTGTTGATTTAGATGTATTTTGCGTCGGGATGGTTCTTTCTGACCACTTTGTATGCTTCGTCTGCGACTTCCCAAGTGTACTGCATATCGTCTTTGGTAAGTGCCGCGTTAATGAAGTGGTTGTGGTGAGAGGTGAAGAATACGCCGCGCTTGACGCATTCCGCGACCCATTCCTGATGCAGAATGGTGGACGGATAGTCGTTGCCGAGACGCAGATAGAACATTGCGGGTTCGCCCGTTACGCGCAGGTCGAAACCGTTGTCTTTTGCGACTTCTTTAAGACCTTCGGTCAGCATGATGCCTTTCTTTGCGTTCTCTTCGACCGCATTGGTCGCCTTTGCCTTTCTGATGGTCGCGATACCTGCCGCGAAAGGAACTGCAGACAGCCAGTAGCTGCCGGTGTACATGATGTCGGAAGTGGCGTTTTTGAGTTTTTCTACGCCGCAGACTGCCGACACGTTGTAGCCGTTTGCGATTGCTTTGCAGAAGCAGGAAATATCGGATTTGATGCCGTAGTGATAGTCACTGCCCTTGATGTCGATACGGAAGCCTGCGCGGACGTCGTCGAAGATAAGGATAATTCCGTTATCGTCGCAGAGTTTGCGCATCTTCTGCCAATATCCTTCCGGAGGAAGCTGGTTGTCGACGAAAGTGGGATGATAGTAAGGCGTTGCGATGAGTGCCGCAATCTGACCGGGATACTTCTTGATGAGTTTTTCGAACTGGTCGGGTGCGTTCCAATCGATATAGAGGTTGTTTGCTATATCTTCTTCGGTTATACCCGCATATCCGAGTTTCTGCATCCAAGGAGAAACGCCGTGATAGTAACCGCTGACGAGCACGACTTTCTTGCGGTTGGTGTATGCACGTGCAATCATGACCGCGAAGTTGGTTGCGTCGCCGCCGTTCTTTGCGAAGAACGCCCAGTCTGCCATGTTGATGGTGTTGACCATTTCTTCCGCGAAGTCGATGAGCAGTTCGGAAGTAAGCGTTGCGCAGTTGCCTTTTTTGAGCTGTTCGATTGCCGCGGCGTCGACGTCGGGGTCGTTGTAGCCGAGGAAGTTGGGGCCGTATGCGCACATATAGTCGATGAATCTGTTGCCGTCAATATCCCAGAAGTATGCGCCCTTCGCCTTGGACATAAACAGAGGATAAGAGCTGACGGGAATCATGCAGCCTTCGGAAGGTCCGAGGTGACCGTAGATACCTGCGGGGACGACTTTGAGCGCGCGTTTGAACGCTTCCTGGCTCTTTGTTACATCGTATATTTTCTTGGGTTCGTATTTCAAGTTCATTTCTGCTTCCTCCTTAACCGAGATAGATGCTGACCTGGCTCAGCAGTTTTGCCATCTGTTCGAGCATCTCGACTGCGCCCTTAACCTGGAATTGACCGGTGCCCATTCCGGTAAAGCTGGACGTCTTGCCGTTGAGAAGGTCGTGTGCGAACTGCATATCACCGAAAATCATCGTGGCGCGAGGCTCTTTGACTTTGCCCTTGTTGGTGACGAACTTGTGGTTCTTGACCGTGATGTTCATTGCGGGGCCGCCGTTGACTTCGCATGCGATTACGCCGTCGAGCATGCGTTTTGCAATGGCTTTGCCGATGAAGTCGCTGTTTGCGATTTCGGACATTGCATAGAACGCGGTGTAAGCAGTCAGAATGGTGTTGGTCTCAAAGTACTGAGGGTCTTTGAGCAACTCTTCTTTCTTGTCGGGAGCGGGTTGGAGATAATAGCTCAGTCTTTCCGCGAGAGTGGTGAACTCTTTGAGCAGGAAACCGACTTTGAATACGTTGTAGAAAATCGGAATGGTTTTTTCTCCGTCGACGAGTTTGTTGAAGTGTTCGGGAGAAGTGAAGTAGAGTTTGAGAGCGGATTTGCCCTTGCCTCTGGTGAAAGTGCACTTGCCGTCAGCGAAATTGAGCACCGCACTGCCCACTTCGGGCACGTTGAACTCAACACCGAGCTTGACGTCTTTGATAAGGTCCTTGGATACGGGATCCATAGCGCAAAGATCTTCTATGTTGCGCAGAACGGCGAACAGGTTAATCCTTGCTTTTGTGACATTGTCCATAACTTCCTCCTTTACGCAGTCCGAATGACAGAGCAAAGACGCTCCCTTACGTCCGACAAACCGACTACTTTAAGATTAAACTATTACTAATAGTTATAATACTTTATAATGGGTAACGTGTCAATACCTTAATAAAAAATAGTTTAATTGTTTATAATTTTTCGGCAAAAAAACCGCCCTGCTCCGATTGGGAGAAGGGCGATAAAAATAAGCATATTTTTCCTTTTCTCGATAAATTACAAAATCAAAGGTCAAGCGACTGATACCCGAATTTTATCCAACCGAGCTTGCGCATGATTTCCGAAGCCACGAAACACACGACCGCGGGAATTACGAAACAACAGAACACTATGCCGAGCGCAAGTTTCCAATCGGGAATTACGCCCGTCGACGCGTCTATCGCACCGAATATACCGACGAGCCCCGACGTTCCCATACCGCCGCCGACAGCGTTGCAACGGAGTTGGAACGCGCAAGTGGACAAAGGTCCGACGACTATGCTTGCAAGGATAGGCGGAACTAGTATAATCGGGTGACGCATAAGGTTGGGTATCTGCAACATACTCGTACCCAGTCCCTGTGCGATAAGTCCGCCCCATTTGTTTTCGCGGAAACTCTGAACGGCAAAACCGACCATATGCGCCGAGCAGCCTACCATTGCCGCGCCGCCCGCGAGCAACATGGCGTCGTAGGTTTCGAACGCAACCGTTCCCGCCGCAAATCCGGTAATAACGGGCGACGCCACCGCAAGCCAGATTGCCGCCGAAGAAGTCGGAAGCGTAAGCAGTATGCCCATTGCAACGGCGATGACGATACCCATAATCGCGGGAGTTGCCGCGGTTGCAAGTGCAATGCCCTCGCCTATGAGGTTTACGAACATAATGAACGGCCATGCAACCCACACCGCGAACAAGCAAACAACGAACATCACAAGCGGAACGACAACTATATCCACTTTCGTTCTGCCCGCCACAAGTCTGCCGCCTTCGATGGCAAGAACGGCAACGACGTATGCACCGATGGGGTTGCCGGGCGCCGCGGGTTTTACACCCGCAAGCACCGCCGTTACTCCGTCGGCAACAAAACCGCCCGTAAATCCGCCGACTATCGCGTCGCCGAACGCGCCGACAAGTCCAGCCACCGCCGCGGTGAACATAACTAGCTTCGGTGCTTTGAGCATATGCGCTATGCCGATGCCGATACCCGCGCCCATCAGCATTTTGGCAATGTTGGCAACGGCAATGACTCCGCCGCCTACCGCAATGCCCGCATCTGTTCCCGCGCCTTGTATCCACGTTCCGATTTGTCCGAGAATGGTACCCGCAATAAGCGTGCAGAACAAACCCTGCGCCATTCCCGTGAACGCGTCGATAAAATATCTTTTGAAGCCTTTTTTGAGAAGATAAAAAACGTATTTCCACGACAACTCGGGTTTCATCGTGTCGTTTTCGGCATCAGAACCCGCGGTTTGTGTTTGTTCTTCCTCTTCTGCCACGTTTTCCGCAACCTCTTCCGCGCAATTCTCCGCACTTTCCGCGGCTTCGCACGTTGCGCCCGCGGCTACCGCTTCGCTTGCCGTTTCGCTTTCGGCGTTTTCTTCCTGTGCGTTTACGTTTTCCGCAACTGCGGTTGCGTCGGCAATTGCGTCTTCGGTAATATTGTCGTTTTCAACCGCCGCGTTTTCGCGGGCGGTCGTATCGGGCTGTCCGACAGAAATCCCGTCGGCGGTTCTTTTGCCCTTACTGCCTTTTGCCATATTTCTCCTCCGTCATGGTCACAGCCGTTCCGAGCGACAGCACAAACAGCCTTCCCATATCTTCGTTGTTCAGTTCCCTTCCCTTTTCCGTATAATCCTTTGCCACGAACATCGCGCAGTCACAGCCTGCGTCGGCAAGCGCAGACGCGGAAAATCCGTGCAGAGAATTGAGTTTGCTCTTGAATATATCGTTGTCGGCAAGTTCGCACGCAACGTTGTTCTTGTCCGCCGCGGCAAGCGCTGCGGGCGGCGAAATCTGCGAAAGCACTATGTTGCGAAGCGCGTCTTTCCGTATAAGACTGAAATCGCTGCTGAGCACGTCGCCGATTACTATGGCGGTGGCTCCGTTTACTTCGGGGTGCGCCTCGGCAAACGCGCGCGACCCGCCGTGCGCCGCGTTTTCTCCGCCGAACGACACAAAACAAACGCGCGTGTCTTCGGGCAGGACTTCGGGGTGTTTGAGCAGATATTCGTACAAAGCCATTGCAACCGCCGTGCCTGCGTTGTTGTTCTCACGGGCGTGTTTCTGCAAAGGCGAAAAGTGCAACGCAAGTGCGATTATGCCCGTTAGCGAAGTCAAAAGCGGGAAAACGGTAAGCAGCGTTACTTTGGTTACGTCGTTGGAACCGACGCCCAGTTTGATTGCGCAGAAAAACAAAAACAGCACAACCGACGCAGGCACGACTATGAACACGACCTTACGCACGGTGTCGAAGTTCGGAGTGTATGCACCCGCTACCGCATCGTGGTTGGATGCGATTACAAGCAGTTTGTTGCCGTGTTGTTCTGATTGAGGTCTGCTCTCGCTGAATACGTTGTATGAAACTTTTTTGGGCAGAATTTTCACGAATTTGCCGTTGCCGAGGAACATTGCGCCCGCTACAAATCCGCCGCCGCCCAGAACGATGAGCGCGACGACTACCATTGCAATGCCGAATGCGTCGCCCCCCGCAAAAGAAATGAGATAACAAAACAGCGCGATGAAATACACCAGTGCAAGCAGAACACTGCACATTCTGCCCGCATGCGGCGAAGTTTTGAAGGCTTCCATTCTGGTGTCGGCAAGCGGTGAAAGTTCGTCGCGTATGAAACGCGCGCACGCCGTTTCCTCTGCCGTCGCAGTGAGCGCGTCGGCATAATCGGCAAGTTCGCCTACCATTTTTCCGCAGAACTCACCCGCTTCGGCTATACGTTTTGCCGTTTCGGATTCGCCGACCAGAGGTTCGCCGCCGAACTCGGCATAATCGTCGGAAGCTTCGAATTCCGCTTCGCCCGGCGTCTGCGTCTGAAATTCGACGTTTTTGAAAATGCGGTCGTCTGACATAATTCCCTCCCGAGGTTATCCCGCAAAACCGCCGTCAACCGTGAGCACCTGCCCCGTGACGTATCCGTTTTCGAGCAGAAAAACTATCGCCTTTGCGATTTCGTCTGCCGTTGCCATTCTTCCCAGCGGTATATCACGGCAGATTTCCGCCTTTTCTTCCGCCGAATAGCAGTTCATCATATCCGTATCGACGGCGCCGGGAGCCACAGCGTTGACGGTTATGCCCGACGGCGCGACTTCTTTCGAAAGCGCTTTCGTAAGACCGATAATCGCGGCTTTTGTCGCGGAGTAAGCCGTTTCCACACTTGCACCGACAACACCCCACACGGACGACACGTTGACTATCGCGCCTCTCTGTCTGCTTATCATATCGGGCAGAAACTCGCGCGTGACGTAAAACGTTCCGTCGACGTTGACTGCGAAAATCTTTCGCCACTCTTCGTCCGTTATATCCTGAAACAGTCCTTTTTCGGCTATGCCCGCCGAATTGACAATCATATCCACCGCACCGAACCTTTTTCGTATTTCGTCCGCGGCTTTTTTGACGGACGCGGAGTCGGACACGTCGCACCTGAACGCCTTGACGCCGCCTTTGTCCGCAAGCTCCCGTTCGAGCGCAAGTGCGGCGGACTCCGACGCATTGTAGGTGAATGCGACGTTGTATCTACCAGCAAGAGCCCTTACGGTTGCGGCTCCTATTCCTCGGCTACCTCCCGTTACGAGTACGGTTGACATATACCCTCCGTTAAGTGTTCGGCGATTGTTTCCGTTAAACTGTTTGGCTGTGCGACTTCCCTTTCACGCGTATAATGCGCACGTGCGCGGCACGTATACCTGCGCGTATCCTATTTATCCACATTGTTCCCGACGAATATAATCCGCCATGCCGTGCCTAATAAGCCGAAATACGCTTTTCCGTCTTTTGCCGCTTTCCGATTATTAACAAAAAAGGCGGAGCGAATCCGCCTTTTCGTTTGCGTCGGTGTTATTCCTTGTCTTCGTTTTCTTCTTCCTCTTTTTCTTTTGCTTCGAGGTCAGCCTGCGTCATCTTGCCGACAAGCGTGGGGGCAAGTTCGTCGCCCGTGAATTTGTCAAGATCGACGTAGTTCACATAGCTGTAATCTTCGGTGTTGAAGAAGTAAACTCTGTTGCCGATGAATTCGATGCTCAGCCAATCGGACTTGACGCCCTCTTTGATGACCGTATCTTCGTTGGGGCTGCTGCCCGTTCCTTTGACGAGGTTGATGCGGTAGAGTGCGGTCGAATTGCTGACGGTGTAGTAAACATAGTCGCCTACGTCGCCCTGCACGGTTGCGGAACGTCCGCCGCCGACAACGAGGTTGGCGTCACTGTAATTGTCCGTTCCGTTGAGAAGATAGAGGTTGCTGTCCTTTGCGGCAAGTACGCCTTTATCTCCGCCGAGTGCGTAGAAAGCAGTCAGGTTGTTAGACGTCACTTTCTTCTCGTTTGCGACGGAAAAACCGTCTTTAACGCTGAAAGTGTTGCTGTAAAGTCCCACATTGGAAGAAGCGGCGTTTTCGTAAATGGATTTGCTGTAATACAGCGTCACAGTGTCGTCGTTCTCGTAATATATGTCGCCGAGCGCGAACGTGAACACTTTCTGATAGTTGTTGACGTCGTCTTCGCCTTCCGCAAGATATGAGTCTATCGTGGCAAGAACTCTCTTGTCGCTTCCGTCATACTTGATTGCGCAGAGGTTGTTGTAGTGTTTGTAGCTGTCGTCGCCTGTTATCGTTTCGGTGTAGAAGACGTAATCGGATACGACCGTTCCTGCGTTCACTGCCCAGTCTGCGTCGTAACCCCACATAATGCTGCTTGCGTTTTCGATGAGAGTGCCGCTTGTCACGCCTTTGCCGTTGTCAAGGGATTTGTCCGTACGCATTCCGGAGAAATCGAAGTAGTAAACGGTGGATGTATCGGTGCGGTAAAGCACGCGGGTGGGGGTGAACAGATATTCGCTTTCACGGGAGTTGATGGTGCCTATACGCTGGGTGATGGCGCCGTCCGTTCTGGTGCGCATAAAGTCGGTGTGCGTGGTGCTGGGTGTGCCGTTCTTGTCCTTTTCGTTGTTGGGAGTGGCATAATAAATCCAGTCACCGTAAATGGCAAAACCGCCGTTCACACTCTTGTTGTATATGCTCTTGGGCACGACAATCACCGCTGTATCGTTGTTGATTGTACCGTCGGCGTTCTTTTCTGCACGCATAATGCTCTGCTTGTAGGGAGTGCCCCACTCATTGTTGTCGTTGTCGCCGACGTATCCGTTGATGAAATAAACGTATTTGCCCTGCTCGACAACATAACCGCCGTTGGATACGACGTTCGCGCCGCTTTCGCCCATTCCGACGGAATTCCACTCGTAATGGTTGCAGGCAACCAGAATGCCGACTGCAAGTGCCAGCACAACAATCAGCGCCAAAACGGAAATTGCTCTTTTCTTGTTCATAAATTTCTCCTGTCCTTTCGGGACCTTGATAGCTCGGTGAACGCTCCGCGCCGACTACGACGCTTTGCGCACCGCAATTATAATGCATTTTGTCGGATTTGACAACCTCGCACGCCCATACGCGCACACGTTAATGTTGCGTGGCGTCTTTGCGTGCCGCTTAATCTACATCGGCAAATGGCTTTGCCGCAGCTTTCGGCTGTCCGTCAATCCTTGCAACCGCTCTTTTCCGTCCGCCTTTCCGCGCCCCGCGCGTCAAAGCAAAACGGATTGTCGGGTGCTGTTCCTATTCGCTCTTTTCCTCTTCCTTGGGAAGGTCGAGTTTGATGTGAACGTCACGCAACTGCTTTTCCGTGACTTCGGAAGGCGCGCCCATAAGTATATCGCGTGCGTTTCTGTCCATCGGGAAAACGATGACTTCGCGGATATTGGGTTCTTGGGCAAGCAGCATAACTATTCTGTCCACGCCGGGGGCAATGCCTGCGTGAGGAGGCGCACCGAACTTGAACGCATTGTACAGCGCGGAAAACTTCTGTTCGATGACGTCTTTGCCGTAACCCACTATTTCGAACGCGCGTTCCATAATTGCGGGTTCATGGTTTCTGACCGCGCCCGAGCTAAGTTCGACGCCGTTGACTACGCTGTCATACTGATACGCGAGAATGTCAAGCGGGTTCATGTTGTTGAGCGCGTCAAGACCGCCCTGCGGCATACTGAACGGATTGTGGCAGAAAGTGAGGTTGCCTTCGTCGTCGTATTCATACATCGGGAAGTCGACTATCCAGCAGAAACGGTACGCGTTCTTTTCGAGCAGGTCAAGACCTACGCCGAGTTCCGTGCGGAGATAGCCCGCCTGTTTTTCGGCGTCCTTGCTTTCGGCGATTATGCCGACAAACGTACCCGCTTTGAGGGACAGTCTTTCGACGAGTGCGTCTTTGCAGTCCGCGGCAAATTTGGAAATGCCGCCCGCGAGTTCGCCTTTCTCGTCGAGTTTGAACCAGTACATATTGCTTGCGCCGTTGAGTTTGCATTTCTCGGCAAGCGCGTCGATGAACTTGCGCGTCTGATTAAACCCGTCAACGGCAATCGCTTTGATTTTCTTGCCTTCTTCGAAGAACGGCGCTTTGCCCGTCAGAATGTCGGTTACGTCTTTTATTATAAGCGGATTGCGGAGGTCGGGTTTGTCCGTGCCGTAATCGCGCATCGCGTCCGAATACTTGATTCTGCGGTAAGGTCCTTTGTCGACTTTCCAGTCGCTGAACTCCGAGAACACGCCCGTGAGCACTTCTTCCATAACCGCGAAAACGTCTTCCTGCGTCGCAAAACACATCTCGGTGTCAAGCTGATAGAATTCACCGGGGCTTCTGTCCGCTCTTGCGTCTTCGTCACGGAAACAGGGTGCAATCTGGAAATATCTGTCGAAGCCCGAAGCCATGAGCAACTGTTTGTACTGTTGCGGAGCTTGCGGCAATGCATAGAATTTGCCGGGGTGCAGTCTGGACGGCACGATGAAGTCGCGCGCGCCTTCGGGGGAAGAACTTGTAAGTATGGGCGTCGTGATTTCGAGGAAGCCCATATCCGTCATCTTTCTTCTGAGCCAGCTCACGACCTTTGCGCGGAACACGATTTTGGATTTGACGTCGGGATTGCGCAGGTCGAGGAAACGGTAACGCAGACGAGTGTCTTCTCTGGACTGCGTGGACGTTGCGATTTCAAAGGGAAGTTGCTCGTAGCATCTGCCGAGAACTTCGATTTTTTCGGGCTGAATTTCAATCATACCCGTAGGCATATCGGGATTGGGTGAACTTCTGAGAATGACCGTACCTTCTACGGACACGGTGGACTCTCTGGGAATGGAGCGGACAAGCGCTTTCTGTTCTTCCGTGCTTGCCACCGCCTGCGTATATCCGTAAAAGTCGCGCAGTACGAAAAAGATTACCGCACCCAGGTCGCGTGTGCTTGCAAGCCAGCCAGACAGTTTGACTTTTTGTCCGACGTTGCTTTCTCTGAGTTCTCCGCAATTGTGAGTTCTGAGTTCCATATTACCTCTTTTGTCCGCAATAAGCGGTTTATCGTTCAGTTTTGTATTAAAGAAGTCTTATTTGCGCCGCGTCGCAGCGTTCGCGCATTTCGTCCGGCCACAGGCTGACCTGCACTTCGCCGACGTGCGCCTTTTGCAGAAGCAGCATGCAGAGTCTGGATTGTCCTATGCCGCCGCCGATGGTGAGCGGAAGTTCGCCCGCCATAATCTGTTTGTGATATTCGTGCGACAAGCGTTCGTTTGCTCCCGCGATTTCCAGCTGACGGACAAGGCTTGCCGCGTCGACGCGAATACCCATCGACGAGATTTCGAGGCTTTCGCCCAAGATTTCGTCGTAGAAAAGTATGTCGCCGTTCAAAGTCCAGTCGTCGTAGTCGGGGGCTCTGCCGTCGTGGGGTTTGCCGTTGGTAAGTGCGCCGCCGATGTTCATAAGGAACACCGTGCCGTACTCTTTCGCCGCCGCCGTTTCTCTGCCGTGTCCGTCAAGGTCGGGGTAACGGTCGAGAAGTTCCTGCGTGGTGATAAAAGTGACTTCGCGTTTGAGTTTAAGGTCGATGACGGGAAATGCTTTCTTCGTTTCTTCGAGAGTATCGACGATTGCGCCGACTATGCGCGAAACCACCATTTTCAGAAATTCGGGGGTGCGCTGTTCTTTTCCGATTACCATTTCCCAGTCCCACTGGTCGACGTATATGGAGTGCGTATTGTCGCATTTGTCGTCGCGACGTATTGCGTTCATATCCGTATACAGTCCTTCGCCTTCGCGGAAGCCGTACTTTTTGAGAGCCATTCTCTTCCACTTGGCAAGCGAATGAACGATTTCCGCTTCCCTGCCGTCCTGTTCCAGGATGTCGAAACGCACCGCTCTTTCCACTCCGTTGAGGTCGTCGTTGACGCCCGACTTGCTCACCACGAACAGAGGCGCGGAAACGCGTTCGAAACCGAAGTTCCTGACAAAGTTGCGCTGGAAAGCGTCTTTGACGAACTTGATTGCCTTTTCGGTTTCGCGTACGCTCATTCTGGGATTGTAATTTTTGGGAAGGATAAGGTTGTACATATTCTCTCCTTTTTCGGTAAGTTTTAAGCCATAAGGTCGCCCGTCGTGCGGCTGTAAAGCTGTACGTCGCGAATGTTGCCTATGCCGGTCACGTACATCATAATTCTTTCCAGTCCGAGACCGAAACCGCTGTGAGGCACGGTGCCGTACTTACGGAGTTCCATATACCCCGTGTAATCGTCGAGGTTCATACCTCTTTCGACCATAGCGGATTTGAGTTTGTCGTAATCGGCTTCTCTCTCGCTGCAACCGATAATTTCGCCGACACCGGGCACAAGCAGGTCTGTTGCCGCGACGGTCTTGCCGTCGTCGTTCTGTTTCATATAGAAACTCTTGATTTTCTTGGGATAGTTGATGACGAACACGGGTTTGTTGAAAATCTTTTCGGTGATGTAACGTTCGTGTTCGGTCTGCAAATCGAGCCCCCATTCAACGGGATACGCAAACTGGACGTCGGCTTTTTTCAGCATTTCGATTGCGTCGGTGTAATCCACCACGGCAAAGTCGCTGGACACAACCTTTTCGAGCTTTTCGCGAAGACCTTTTTCAAACGCCTTTTCGAAGAAATCGATTTCGTCCGGGCACTCGTCGAGCACGGCTTTGATGACGAACTTTATCATTCCTTCCGCGATTTTGATGATGTCGGGAAGTTTTGCAAACGCGACTTCGGGTTCAATCTGCCAGAACTCCGCGGCGTGACGGGGCGTGTTGCTGTTCTCCGCACGGAACGTGGGACCGAACGTGTAAATCTTGCCCATTGCCATTGCCGCGACTTCGCCTTCGAGCTGTCCCGAAACGGTAAGTCCCGCTTTGCGTCTGAAAAAGTCGTTTGCGATGTACTCCGCTTCGTCCTTCGCGGTTTTCGCATCGGCGTATGTGTTGGTCGTCACGCGGAAAATTTCGCCTGCGCCTTCGCAGTCACTGCCCGTGATTATCGGAGTGTGAATGTACACGTATCCGTTTTGCTGGAAATAACGGTGCAACGCAAAACTTATCTTGCTTCTTACTCTCAGCATTGCGTTGAACGTGTTTGTACGGACGCGCAGATGAGGAACGGTGCGCAGGAATTCCAGACTGTGATATTTCTTTTGGAGAGGATAATCCTGCGGGCAATCGCCGAGGAGCGCGAGCGAAGTTGCGTTGATTTCGTATTCGCCCTGATTGACGACTGCGGGAACGACCACGCCTTCAACCTCGACCGAAACCCCGTTTTTGAGGCGGGGAGAAAGAGCCGCCGCGTCGAATTCGGCTTTGTTCACGACAATCTGCAAATGTTTGAGAGAAGTGCCGTCGTTGAGAGCGAGAAACGCCATGGTTTTGCTGTCGCGCGCAGTGCGCACCCAGCCCGCCACCTTGACTTCGGTGTTTACGAATTTTTCACCGTTTTGCAAAATCTGGGAAATATCGGTGTATTGCATTCAATCCTTCCTGTACTTGGCACAAACGGGCTTTAACGCGCCCGTACGCGCCAAATAATTAACCTTTATGAATTAGTATTATAAATTTACTTTATCAGTTTGTAAAGGATTTTTTGTCCACGCATAAAAAAGTTGACGAAATCGCAGCATATGGATATACTGAAAAAAACTCTGAAACGAGGTAAATTATGTACGACGTCATAATTCTGGGAGCGGGTCCCGCGGGACTTACGGCGGGAATATACGCGGCGCGCGGCGGGCTGAAAACGGTTATCGTCGAAAGCAAAGCCGTAGGCGGACAAGCGGCGCTCACCGCGGAAATAGAAAACTATCCCGGTTTCAAAAATATAAGCGGTTTCGAACTCACTTCGCTTATGCAATCCCAATGCGAAAACCTCGGCGTGGAATTCGTTTACGACATAACCTCGGAACTCGACCTGCAAAGCGACGTCAAAACGGTGAAAACCGCATATTCGGGAACGCTGGAAGGCAAAACGGTAATAATCGCGACGGGCGCACTGCCCCGCACTCTCGGAGTCGAACGCGAAAGTGCGTTTATCGGCGGCGGCGTATCCTATTGCGCGACCTGCGACGGCGCGTTTTTCAAAGGCAAACCCGTTGCCGTTGTGGGCGGCGGAAACACGGCGGTCGAAGACGCGCTTTATCTCAAAAATTTCGCGTCGGAAGTGTATCTCATTCACCGCCGCGACGCTCTGCGCGCAAGCGCCGTACTCTCCGACAAAATCAAGTCGTCGGGCGTGAAAATTCTTTGGGACAGCGTGATCACCGAACTCGTCGGCGACAATAAACTTCAAGCCGTCCTCGTCAAAAACGTAAAAACTGGCGAAAGCGAACGCGTGGACTGCAACGGACTTTTCGTCGCGGTCGGACAAAAACCCGCGTCGGAAGGACTTACGGGCGTCGAACTCGACCAAAACGGATACGTAATCACAGACGACGCAATGCGCACCAACCTGCAAGGCGTTTTTGCAGCAGGCGACATTCGCAAAAAAACTTTGCGCCAGGTTGTGACGGCAACGGCGGACGGAGCGATAGCCGCCGAAAGCGCAATCGCCTATCTTGCCTGAAAAACAAAAGCCATTCCGTCTTGTCAAACCGAAACGCACGGACAAACAATAACTTTTGACAAAAACAGCATTCTAACCGAACGGATTTTACGGCACGCGTTATTGCAAACCGCAAAATCCGTTTTTGTTTTTCGCATAATCTGCCCTGTTTATCTGTTGCCGTCACTCGCCGAACCCGCTTTTTTCAGCCAACTACCCGAAATTTGTCGGACTTTTTCCTCGCAAACTCCGTTTTGCCGTTATTTTAAGCGATTTTTAAGTTTCTGCCGCGGTGAAAAAATTTTTTGAAAATTATTTGTTTACAAATCCGAACAACGGTTTTTTGACACCTGTTGAGCAAAAAGCCACTGTTTAGTAGCTTTTTCGTGTCAGCCACAGGCAACGTTTGCAACAAAACTTACAAAACTGCAATTTATTTTTAGTTTTGATTGTCACTTTTGTGGCGTTTTTTTGCGGCATTTGAAAAAATTTTTTATTTTTTTACAAAAACCGCTTGACAGCATATAATACAAGTGCTATTATGCAAACGTAATCAAGAACAACACTTGATTCTGAACCAGCTCATAATTTTCCCCCTTATCATAGCAAGGAGCGCAGAGTTTCGACTCTGCGCTCTTTGCATATACGATTTTTCTCAATCGGGTTATATTGTGATTTAACAGCTTTGCTTTCGGCGAAAATCGTTAAAATTATTTTTTGTTGAGCCAGACGATAAGCACGGCAATGTCGGCGGGCGAAACACCCGATATACGCGACGCCTGCCCCAGATTGAGGGGACGCACTTTGTCGAGTTTCTGCCGCGCTTCGAGGCGCAGGGCTTTTATCGAGAAATAGTCTATATTCGCGGGAAGTTCGCGGGATTCAAGTCGTTTTTGTTCGTTGATTGCGCTTTCCTGTTTTTTGAGGTAACCCTCGTATTTCAGTTCCACAACCGCGGCGGACAACGCCTCGTCCGAACACTCGAAAGGCAAAAATTCTTTGAGGTTTTCACCGCTTACCGCGGGACGACGCGCCATATCGCCGAACGTCGGCGGTTTCTGCGGCATTGGTTCGCCTATTCTTTCGAGCAGTTCCGCCGCCTTGTCACGAGGCAGCACAGTATCGGCGGCACCAAGCACTCGCTCGATTTCCGCCTTTTTCTTTTCCGTACGACGCATGCGCTCTTCCGTGGCAAGCCCGAGCGCGTAGCCTTTTGCCGTAAGGCGCATATCCGCATTGTCCTGTCGGAGTTTTATGCGGTGCTCCGCTCTCGCCGTCATCATTCTGTACGGTTCGTTGGTACCTTTGGTCACGAGGTCGTCAATCAAAACGCCTATGTACGCCTCGTCCCTGCCGAGAACGAAAGGTTCTTTGTCGTCAAGACGCAGGCTTGCGTTCAATCCCGCCATAAGCCCCTGCGCCGCCGCTTCTTCATAGCCGCTGCTTCCGTTGAGCTGTCCTGCAAGATACAGGTTTTTCACGACCTTGCTTTCAAGCGTGGGATAAAGCGACAGCGGGTCGATGCAGTCGTATTCTATGGCGTAGGCGTACTTTGCAAATCTGCAATGCGTAAGTCCGGGGAGCGTTCTGTACATTTTTTCCTGCACGTCGTGCGGGAGCGAACTGCTCATGCCCTGAATATACATTTCGTCGCTGTGCAATCCTTCGGGTTCGACGAAAATCTGGTGCCTTTCCTTGTCGCGGAAACGCATGATTTTGTCCTCGATGGAAGGACAGTATCTGGGACCTATACCGCTGATGCTTCCGTTGTAAAGCGGACTGCGGTGAATGTTGTCGAGTATGATTTGGTGCGTGCGGGAATTTGTGTATGTGAGATAACACGGTTCTTCTTCGAAAACCGAATGCGGCGACATAAAGGAAAATCTGTCCGTGTTTTCGCCGCGCTGTATCTCCATTTCGTCAAAATCGATAGAGTCGCGGTAAATTCGCGCAGGAGTTCCCGTCTTGAAACGCCTGACGGGCAAACCGAGGTCAATAAGGCTTTGCGTAAGCCCCGTTGCGGGAGCGTAGCCCGACGGCCCCGAACTTTTGGAGTACTCCCCGATTATGACTTTGCCGTTGAGGTATACGCCCGTTGCCAATACAACTGCACGCGCGGCGATTTCTTCGCCGTCCGCAAGCCGCACTCCGCAAGCCGTCCCGCCTTTCGTGAGCACGGCTACGCCTTCGCCTTCGCGCACGGTGAGATTGGGCGTGGAGCGCAGAACCTTCATCATTTCAACCTGATAAAGTTTCTTGTCCTGCTGTCCGCGCAGCGAAAACACCGCGGGACCTTTTGCCGTATTCAGCATTTTGATTTGCACGAGCGACCTGTCGGCGACAAGTCCCATTTCGCCGCCGAGCGCGTCTATTTCGCGCACAAGATGACCTTTTGCCGTGCCACCTATCGCAGGGTTGCAAGCCATCATCGAAACCGTGCCGAAATCGAGGCACAGCATAAGAGTACTGTGTCCCGTTCTTGCCGATGCAAGCGCGGCTTCGACACCCGCGTGTCCGCCGCCTACGACTACGATATCGAATTTTTCCATAATTTACCGAAAACCTATTTCCCGTGCGGTTTTCGCACGCTCTATACTGTCCGCTCGGCTGCTGCTTTGCCGCAGAATTTCTGCTTTATTTGCCTACGCAGAACTTGCTGAAAATGTTGTCGACGACGGCTTCGGTTGCCGTTCTGCCCGTTATCTCACTGAGCGCGTCATACGCTTCCCTGAGGTCGATAAGCGTACAGTCAACCGTACCACCAACCGACACAATCGCGCTTTCAATTGCGTTTTTTGCACGGTAAAGTGCCGAAACGTGCCTTTCCGACGTTATTATCTCTCCGCCTTCAACGGTTCCTTCCGCATACAGCGCGGCAAGCGCGCGGCGCAGTCCGTCAATGCCGACATTGTCTTTTGCGCTGACAGCAAAGCACCCGTACATTCTGGGACAGGCGTAACTTGTTAGGTCGCATTTCGTGCGCACCGTAAACTGTCTGACGCCCTCGAAATCGTACGCGGAAAAGTCGGGGGTGGGTGCCGTTGTGTCAACAACTCTCATAACAACGTCCGCACCTTTTGCGGCTTTGACCGCTCTTTCTATACCTTCGCTTTCAACGACGTCGTCGCTTTCGCGCAGTCCCGCCGTGTCAATCAAGTTGACTCTCACGCCGTCGCACTCGAAACTGCCTTCCAGCGTGTCGCGCGTCGTGCCCGCTATATCCGTCACTATCGCGCGGTCTTCGCCGAGCAAAGCGTTCATAAGCGAAGATTTGCCCGCGTTGGGTGCACCGACCAGCACAGCCGTTATTCCGTGTTTTGCAATTCTGCCCTGCCTTGCCGTTGCAAGCAGTCCGTTGATGTCGGCAAGCACGGCTTCGAGTTCGGCTTCGAGAGGGGGAAGAACTTCGTCTTCCGTTTCGTCGGGATAATCCAGAACGGCTTCAAGTCCCGTGATTACGTCGAGCAATGCGTCGGCTATCGCGTTTATTCTGCGGCTTACGCTTCCGTCCATAAGTCTGTATGCCGCCCGCAGTCCCGCCGCACTTTCGGCGTTTATCATATCGGCTACGCCTTCCGCGTCGGCAAGCGACATCTTGCCCGACAGGAACGCGCGTTTTGTGAACTCGCCTTTCCCTGCGGGTTGCGCCCCGCGTTTTATTATTTCGTCGAGCGCGCCGCGCATTACGCGCACGCCCCCGTGAAGATAGAACTCAACCGTCGTTTCGCCCGTGTACGCTTTCTCGGCGGGGAAATACACGGCATATCCGCGGTCGCGGAAGTCCTCGGCGACAAAATCGCCGAAACAGAGTTTCAACGGGTTTGCGGAAAGTTTTTCTGCAGTGCCGCCTTTGCCCTTGCAAACAAAAATGGCATCGGCTATCTTCAATGCGTCCTCGCCGGACACACGGATTATACCGATACCACCTGCCCCTACGGGCGTTGAAATGGCTGCTATCGTGCTCATATCAGAATTTCTTGGTGCCCCCGAAACTCTTGAATTTGGGAGGTCCGCTCTTCGGCGCTTCCTGTTTGGTGAAAGAGTCGGTGTAATAGCCTCGATACTCTCTTCCGTCGGGGACTTCTTCCTCTTCCGTGCGGGGACGTCTTTCTCTGCGGTCTTCGCGTCTGCGGTCGTCGTCACGGGAAGCGCGGAAATCTTTCTTGCCGTCGAATTTGCCGCCGCGTCTGTCGTTGCGGTCGCGGCGTCCGCCTTCGCGACGTCCGTTTCTCGGGCGTCTGTCTTCTTTTATTTCCACTCCCTTCGGAACGATGACGACGTGTCTTTGTGCGTCTTCGCCTTCGGAATGAGTTTCGGCTATTTCGCTATCCAGCAATGCGCTATGGATTATGCGACGTTCAAAGGGGTTCATCGGTTCGAGAACAACTTTGCGGCAGGTGCGGTGCGCTTTTTCGGCAAGTCTGAGCGCAAGCGCGGTGAGAGTTTCTCTTCTCTTTTCGCGGTAGTTCTCGCAGTCGATGACGACTTTTGCCGACGACTGTTTTTCCTGATTGAGGTAAGTGCGGGCAAGGAACTGGATTGCGTCAAGCGCTTCGCCGCGGTATCCTATCGCGGTACCGCTGTCCTCTCCGCTCACCGTAACGGTGACCGTGCCGTCCGTTTCAACCGCCGTCGCGCGGGAAACCAAACCCATTTTTTCGAGTATACCGTTGACAAAATCTTCGGCAAGCGATGCCGCGGTTTCGATTACGGTGACTTTTACTTCTGCTTTCTGAAACAAACCGCCCTTTGCCAGCACTTCGACTTCCACTCTGTCACGGCTGACTCCGAGCTCCTGCAAGGCTTTTTCGACCGCAAGGTCGATACTGCTCGCCTTGGCGACTGCAAATTTTTCCATTCTTACTCCTATTTTCTTCTACTCGGCGCAAACCCGCCCGCCATGCGCTCCTCGCGTTTGTCGAGGATTTTGCCGACCAGCGCGAATATGAGCTGGAAGACGATTGCGACGAGCGAACTGGTAAACGTATAAAGCGCGAATGCCGCAGAATAGAACAGCGCGAACACGCCTATCATTATGGGCATAAAATATTGCATCATTTTCATATTGGCCTGCATGCTGTCTCCCGATTTGCCGTTGGGAGAAGGGGGAGGAGTCCCCTGCGACTTGGTCAATAATTTCTGGGAAAGGAAGCTCAGCACGATGGAGAATACGGGCAACAGAAGAAGTCCGTTCCATTTCGCGCCGCTGCCGTAACCCGCAAGGTCGGCGCCTATAACCTTGCCCATGACGAGTTCGTACTCGTCTTTCATAACGCCTGTTATCTTGGACATTGCGAACCCTTCCTGACCCGTAACGACGAGATAGTTGGGTACGCCTTCTTTCCAGCTGTCGGAAACGAAAATGTTGTGAATCCACAGGAACTTACGCGCTTCGACCTGCTCTGCGGAGAAGTAGAAGTCGTAAACTTTCTGCTGTGCGTTTTCCACTGCCGCGGCATATTTTTCCGCGTTTTCCTGCGTCATATCCATGGACTCGTAATCTTCGCCTTCGAAATACTCGTTCATTGCGGTTTCGAAAACGTTGTAGGACTGTTTGTAGTCCTGCGCGAATTGGTAGCCGACCATTTCGCGGAAACCTGCGAATATGACGATGAATACGATTATCGTGACAAGCGAAGGCAGGCACGCGCCGAGCATGGAGTACTTCTCTTTCTTGTAGAGAGCCATCTGCTCCTGCTGATAACGCTGTTTGTCGTCGCCGTATTTTTCCGCAAGCGCTTCGAGTTGGGGACGCATACGTTCCATAGCCTTGGCGTTGCGTCTGGAAACGACCCTCTGCCAGATGTCGAGAGGGGAAAGAACCAGTTTAAGGATTACCGTGAACACAATAACCGTCCAACCGAAAATTTTGATGTTTTCGTTGAGACCGTACATGAGTTTCGCGATGAAGTGGGTGGGCTCGCTGACCGTTTCGCCGGACACGTCGAAAGTGCCTCTGTCGGCGTTGCAAGCCGTGAGAATGAGCGCACACAGTATGAGCATAATCGCCACTGCGTATATCGTGAACATTCTCCTGCGTCTGTAATCTAGACCAGCCATTTGATTTTACCTCTATAATTCTCCGGCACGGGGTCGAACCCGCCTTTGGAAAAGGGATTGCATCTCAACACCCGCCAAAGTCCCATCGCACTGCCGACGATGAGCCCGTAACGCGAAATGGCGTCGTATGCGTACATTGAACAGGTTGGAGTGTAACGGCAGTTGTTGCCGATATAAGGCGAAAGCGTGCGTTTGTAGACGCGGAGCAACAGTAGACCCAGCCTGCGCATATCAGACCTCGGACAGTTTGCCCGCTCTCGAAAAAATCTTTTCCGTTTCGGCGCACATCTCTGCGTAGGAAAGTCCCGCGGCGGAAGGGTGCGCAACGATGATATACATAAACGACGGGCTTATTCTGCTCTGCAACGGCAGAATTGCCTCGCGCAACAGCCGTTTGACCCTGTTGCGGGTAACGGCGTTGCCCACTTTTTTGGAAACGGAAAGACCTATCTTCAAGCCTTCGCCCGATTTGGCGGAGAGCAACAGCAAATGGCGGGAAGCCGACTTTTCGCCGCGTTTGTAAACGTAAGTGAAAGCCGCCCGCTTTTTAAGCCGGAACTCTCTTTTCATCGATTTTACGCGGTGAGTTGTTTTCTGCCTCTGGCGCGACGTCTTTTGAGAACCTTTCTGCCGCTGGTGGACTTCATTCTCTCGCGGAAACCGTGAACTTTGCTTCTCTGTCTTTTCTTGGGTTGATAAGTTTGCTTCATAAAATTTGCCTCCCGGGGACGAGCCCCTTTGTATTCGGTATCGTTCACGGCTCGCGCGTGGCGTGCGTTAAACGAAAATATGCTGGGTTATTATAATTAATAAATTCTTTTTAGTCAACTGTTTTGGGCACATAGCGGCTTTTGAAGGATTTGCCGCGCGTCACATACTTTCGGGAGCGTCTATGCCGAGCAGGGAAAGCGCGGTGCGCAAAGTCTTTGCCACGCAATCGGTAAAGAACAGTCGCGCGCTGGATATGCCCTTATCCTCGACGACGATACGGTGTCCGATGTAGAAACGGTTGAACTTCTCCGCAAGGTCCACGGCGTAACGGGTTACGTAACAGGGTTCGCGCAGTCTTGCCGCCGTGCGTACCGCGTCCTCGAAAGACAACAGGCACTTTGCGACTTCGTACGCTTCCTCGGAAGCAACCGCCGACCAGTCGGCGTCCGCAACGTCGTACTTGCCGCCTTTGCGGAGCGCGCTTGCGCATCTTGCGTGAGTGTACTGAACGTAAGGCGCGGTTTCGCCGTCGAAATTGAGCACTTTGTCGAAAGAGAAAACGATGTCTTTTATGCGGTTGTTCCAAAGCGCGGAGAACACCACGGCACCCACGCCGACGCTCTCTGCAATCTTGTCTTTGTCTTTGAGGTCGGGGTTCTTTTCCTCGACGATTTTTGCGGCTTTTTCCACAGCTTTGTCAAGAACTTCGGCAAGCCAGACCACTCTGCCGCCGCGCGTGGACATGGCGCCGTCTTCGAGCGAAACCATACCGAACGCGATATGCTCCATATCTTTCGCACCTGCAAAATCCATGAGTTCAAGTACCTTAAACAGCTGCTTAAAGTGCAAATTCTGCTGATATGCCACTACGTACAGGCACTTGTAAAAATCGTAGGTTTTCTTGCGGTAATACGCCGCGGCGATGTCGCGCGTCGCATACAACGTGGCTCCGTCCGCCTTGACGAGAAGGCAGGGCGGCATGTCGTAATCGTCCAGTCTGACGACTTCCGCTCCGTCCGATTCGGTGAGCAATCCTTTTTCGCGGAGAATGTCCAGACAGGGTTGCATCTTGTCGTTGTAGAAGCTCTCTCCCGCATAACTGTCGAAGTTGATTTTGAGACGCTTGTATATCTTTTCGACGGCGCGCATGGTTATCTGTTTGAACACGTCGAAATACGCCGTCGCTTCCTTGTCGCCGTCCTCGATACGCTTGAACCACGCTCTTGCCTCGTCGTCCATTGCGGGGTTGTTTTCTGCTTCTTTGTGATAGCGGACGTAAAGCGAATTGAGGAAATATTCGTCCTTGTCCTTTATCTCGTCAAGAGACGACCAGTTGCGCACCGCGACGATGAGTTTGCCGAACTGTGTTCCCCAGTCGCCGAGGTGGTTTATTCCGACCGCGTTGTAGCCGAGATATTTGAAAATGCGGTAAAGCGCGCCGCCGATGACCGTTGTGGAAAGGTGTCCGATGTGGAAAGGTTTTGCAATGTTGACCGAACTGTAATCGATGCAGACGGTTTTGCCTTCACCCTCTTTTTCGCCGCGCGTGCCCTCGCCCGTCCAGTCGGCAAGGTCGAGGAGCTTGCGTGCAACCGCTTCCCTTGCGAAAAATACGTTGAGGTATCCGCCCGCGACTTCGGCTTTTTCCACGAAATCGGGAAGTTCCAGATTTGCGCCCAATTCCTGCGCTATCGCAGGCGGCGCCTTGCGCAAAGTGCGCGCAAACTTGAAGCACGGCAACGCCAGATCGCCCATTTTGCTTTCCTTGGGGACTTCCAGCGCGTTCTGCACTTCTTCTTCGGTGAGCACACCCGCGCTCGCCTTTGCTATTGCTGCTGCCAATTCTTTTTCAAACATAGTCACGGGCTCTCCGCCCTCTCCTTCCGCGCCTCGCGCTTATACGTTGAAACGGAACAGAACCACGTCGTCTTCCTGCATAACGTAGTCCTTGCCCTCGCTGCGTACTTTTCCTTTTTCTTTCGCCGCCGCAAAACTGCCGCATTCGAGCAAAGTACGATAGTCCACGATTTCGGCGCGGATAAATCCTTTTTCGAAATCGCTGTGGATTTTGCCCGCCGCCTGCGGAGCTTTCGTGCCTTTGGTTATCGTCCACGCACGGGTTTCCTTTTCGCCCGCCGTCAGATAACTTATGAGTCCGAGCAACTTGTACGAAGCCTTGACCAGTTTGTCAAGCCCGCTTTCCTTGAGCCCGTACTCTTCCATAAACACGGCGCGCTCCTCGTCGTCCAGCACACCGAGGTCTTCCTCCAGTTTGGCGCAGAGAACGACGCACTCCGCGCCCTCCTGCTCCGCCGCCGCCTTTACGCGGTCGGTATAAGCGTTGCCGTTTATCCCCGATTCGTCCGTATTCGCGGCATAGATGACGGGCTTTGCCGTGAGCAGGAACTGTTCGTCGATGAAAGCCTTGAATTCCTCGTTGACGGGCATAGAACGGAGAGGCTTGCCCGCCTCGAGCCATTCTTTCATCTTGTTGAGCCTGTCGACGTCCTCGCCGTACTTTTTGTCGGCTTTGAGCATTGTCTGAGCCTTGCCCAGTCTGCGTTCGAGCGTCTCGAGGTCCGCAAGGATAAGTTCGAGGTTTATGGTCTCCATATCCCGTACGGGGTCGACCGTGCCGTCGACGTGAATGATGTTTTCGTCGTCGAAGCATCTCACCACGTGCACTATGGCGTCCACTTCGCGGATATGGGAAAGGAATTTGTTCCCGAGTCCCTCTCCGCGGCTGGCGCCTTTGACCAGACCCGCTATGTCGACGAATTCCAACGTGGTGGGGGTGATTTTCTTGCTGTCGTAAAGAGCGGCGAGTTTGTCCAGCCTTTCGTCGGGGACCGCCACTATGCCCACATTCGGCTCGATTGTGCAAAAAGCGTAATTGGCCGCCTGAGCGCCCGCCTTGGTAATTGCGTTGAAAAGTGTGCTCTTCCCCACGTTGGGAAGCCCTACCACTCCGAGTTTCATATCCACCTCTCGGGCGTGCACGCGCATATCCGCCCGCTTAAATCAATATACTGTGCTAATTATAGTACAGCCGCGGCGATTAGTAAAGGAAACGACGCTTTTCGCCGCAAAACGGTGAATTATGAGCGTTTGGGAAGCAATAGTTCTCGGTCTGGTGCAGGGGGCGACGGAATTCCTGCCGGTCTCGTCGTCCGGGCACCTTCTATTTCTGGAAAAAGCGGGGATAGGCTCGCCCGACCTCTTCTTCAACATCTGTCTGCACCTCGGCACGTTGCTTGCCGTTGCGGTATGTATGCGGAAGAAAATCGCCGCGCTTTTCCGACGCGACGGGCGAAAGACGCTGCTCTTCCTCTTCCTGTCCTGCCTGCCGACGGGCGCGCTTGCCCTGCTGTTTATGTTCTGCGCCCCCTCTCTCGTGGACGGCGCTATGTTGCCTTTCGGGTTTATGGTCACAACCGTTCTGCTGGTCTGCTCTCATTGTCTCAACGGTTCCCCGCGTTTCCTGGACGGAAAGGCGGGTTTGCTCGCAGGCGTATTTCAGGGCGTTGCGGTACTCCCGGGGATTTCCCGAAGCGGTGCAACCGTCGCCGCCCTCAGGCTGTACGGCGTTGAAAAACGCCCCGCCGCGGAATTTTCCTTCCTTATGTCCGTGCCCGTTATAATTATTTCCGCTCTTTACGAAGGAATAAAAATAACCGTGTCGGGAGAGCCTCCCGCCGTTGACGTCCTCCCCTTGCTTGCAGGCGTTGCGGCGGCTTTTCTCTCGGGGCTTGCGGCGATAAAATTCTTCCTTTCGCTGTTCGAAAAACGTTCGCTGATACCGTTCGCCGTTTATACTGCGGCAATGTCGGTGGCGTCTTTTCTGCTGTTTTATCTTTGATTTTCGACAAATAAACTTTGTTTTTGCGCAATCGCCGCGTTGCAACAAAAAGTGTGAGCGCAGCGATTTTGTGCAAGAAAAAGCCCCGTCGCAAATGCGGCGGGGCCTTTGTCGTTGCGCATTTTTATATGCGTTGCGGGGTTATCTGAAACGGAACACCACAACGCCGTCGCCCGGCACTCTGACTTTTGCGCGGCTCCCGGAAAGCGCTGCTTCGCCGACTATCGGGGTGATTTCGCCCGCGAATTTGTTTGCCGCAACGTATTCGTCCTTGCAGAGAGAGGCGAGGTCGAACGAAGCGCGCTGAGCATATCCGCGCTTGTTGAAGAAACACACCGCGGTGGAACCGTCGGCAAGCGGTTTTGCAAGCACGTCCACTCCGCCGCGACGCACTCTCTTCGCCTGCTTGCAAAGAGCGTCCTGGTCGATTGCGATAAGGTCGCGGTTGGTGACTATGTCGAGCACGGGTTTGGTGATTTTCCGCAGGTCGTTGCCGAGCACCAGCGGCGCGCTCATCATACACCACAACGCGAAGTGCGCCATATTCTGGTCGTAAGTGAGTTTGCCGTTGCCCACTTCCAGCATATCGGGGTCGTTGAAATGTCCCGCCGAAGCGTACTTCCACAGTTTGACGTTGCGGCTGTAGATTATCTTTATCCATTGCCACCAGGGACGTATGTCGGGGGTGGTTCTCCACATATTGCCCGCCGAAGCGCCCCAGCGCCACGGTTTGCGGAAGCCCCATTCGCATATCGAGAACAGAATGGGTTTGACGGGTTCGCCCGTCCTTGCCGCCTGCTCTTCAGCCGCCTGAACGAGACAACGCGACATATGACGGTACTGTATCGCCGCACTGACGTTGCCGTCGGTCACGGGATTGCCGAGTTCGACGGAGTTCCTGCCCGCTTTCAGGTTGATTATCGTCTGGAAGCGCGCGGTGAGATTGAAAACTTTCTGCCCGGGGAAATAAATGCCGTCCGCCTCTTCGCCGTTGACCTTCACGCCGAGGTATTTTTCGTAGGAGCCGTATTTCCTTATGTTGACCGTGAGGACGTATTCGCCCGCTTCGTCAACGACAATGTTGTCGAACAGAATACTGCCCGCCCCCGCGTCCATACCGGACACGTACTGACCGCCGCGCAGACGCTTGTCCTTCATACGGCGGGCGAGCCCTTGGAGTATGGCGTTGGAAACGAGATATTCCGTGGTCTTGCCGCTGCCCTTTTTCGAAACGTCCACCGAGAACACGAGCGGCGCGTAGGACGGCACTTTCTTGTTGTGACAGAAATCGTATTTGAAATATTCCAGTCCCCATTTCGCAATGGTGCGCGCGTCGGCGAGTTCGCGCCCGAGGCTGGCGGGCAGGTCCTCGCAGGTAAGAGTGCCGTTGGAGGAATAAATGCCGACTTTGAGCCCGAGAGCGTTTATCTTTTTCACCAGTGCGGGAATACCCTCGGAGAAACGGACAAGGTCGCCCTGCCACTCTCCGTTCTCGTCACGCATATTGGAGTGCCAGTTGTCGTCGAGGTTGACATAGGTGTAGCCCGCGTCGGCAAGTCCCGACTCCTTGAGCGCGACGGCGGTGTCGTAGATGAGGTTCTGGTCTATGTTGTTGCGGAAGGTATTCCAACTCGACCACCCCATAAGCGGCGTTTTGCGTACGCCGTTCTCATAGGCGGGGACGACGTCCTCGCGAGCCTTGGGCGTGCCGCCGAACAATTTGCGAATATAACAGAACGGGCACATCTTGTTGCGTTTTGCCATAATAAACTCCTTTTTGTGTCGGTTTCGTGCAAATCCGACCTTGTTTATTTCCTCAATTTGCGCGCCGCCGCCGAGCGGGACGGACTCACTTCTCCACGAGGTAAACGTGTGCCTCGTAAGGTCTCATTCTGCCCGCCAGCGAACCGTCGTAGGTGCCCGCCAGACGTTTTGCACCCTTGGGGATAACCCTCTTCACGGGTGCCGCCGAAACGGTCTTGCCCGACATATTGGCCGCCACGAAAAGCCGCGTGCCGTCGTCGCCGATTTTCTCGTACACGTACAATTTGCCGCTGCACTTGGCGTACTCTTTGTATCTGCCGTAGACCGCCGCTTCCTTATACTGCTTGCGAAGCGCGATTATCTTGCGGTAGTAGTTGAGCAGGGAAGCGGGGTCGCCGTCCTCCGCCGCCACGTTGATTTCCTTATAGTTGGGGTTGACGTGGAACCAGGGCGTGCCCGTGGTGAATCCGGCGTTCTCTTCCGCGCTCCATTGAACGGGTGTGCGGGAATTGTCGCGGGAAGCGTATGCGCAATTGCGGAAAATCCTCTTCGCCGAGAAAAGGTGCGTCTTTTCCATAAGGTCCTTGGCACAGAAAGAAGCGACGTCCACTATGTCGTTCCAGTCCTTGAACGGATAGTCGAGCATACCTATCTCCTGTCCCTGATACACGAAGTGGGTGCCGGAAAGGAAAGTGTAAATCGTGGCTATCGCCTTGCCGCTCTCCGTCCTCATCTCCTCGCTGCCGTAGCGGGAAATGACGCGGGGTTGGTCGTGGTTTTCCATATAGTTCGTATTCCACGCCACGCCGTACATCTTCTTCTGCCACCTGCGGAACACCTTTTTGAGTTTACGCAGGCTGAACCCCGTCGGGAGGTAACTGATAACGAAACAGTCCGCCGACATATGCTGGAACTGGAACATCATATCAAGTTGCTGTCCTTCGCCTTCCTTGATATATTTGAGCGCGTTTTTCGGGGTCATCATCGGGGCTTCGCCGAGTTGGAACGCGTCGTAATCCTTGAGCACCTGCCTGTACTCGAGCAGATACTTGTGAATGTTGGGCCCGGGGGAATAATGTTCCTGTCCGCACATAACGGGGGTGGGGAAACCGTTGGGCAGCCCTTCCCTCTTGCTGATGTACGTGATTACGTCCTCGCGGAAGCCGTCCACGCCCATATCCAGCCAGAAACGCATTATGCTCTTGACTTCTTCGCGCACGGCGGGATTGTCGTGATTGAGGTCGGGCTGCTCGACGGCAAAGAGGTGCAGATAATATTCTCCCCTCTCCTCGTTCCACTGCCACGCGGGACCGGGGAACGTCGCCTGCCAGTTGTTGGGAGGACGCTTGCCGTCTTTGCCCTTGCCGGGTCTCCAGATGTAATAATCCTTATACTTGGGGTCGCCCGCCGCCGACTTTTTGAACCATTCGTGCTGGTCGGAAGTGTGATTGATGACCAGGTCCATAACCACCTTGAGCCCGCGGGCGTGCGCACCGTCGAGCACGGCTTTGAAATCTTCCATAGTGCCGTACTCGGGATTGATTGCGCGATAATCGGAAATGTCGTAACCGTAGTCTTTCTGCGGAGAAGCGTAAAGCGGCGAGAACCATATTGCGTCCACTCCCAGACTCTTTATGTAATCGAGTTTGCCGAGCACACCTTTGAGGTCGCCTATTCCGTCGCCGTTTCCGTCGCAGAAACTGCGCGGCCATATCTGATAAACGGAAAGTTCCCTGAACCAAGTTTTCTGCATAATTCTCTCCTTTGTCGCTCACGCCCGTGTGCGCGAGCGCGTCTCACATCATTCTAACAACTTTCCGCGCGCAGTTCAAGCCCGTTATTGATGCTATTGTAAGAGAAAAAACGTTAATGCTGAGAAAAGCACCGCAAATGCGGTGCTTTTCCGTTATCTAACCGTGTGAATTGCGGTTTGTTATTCCTCTGCGGGAGATTCGGGAGCGGCGGGTTCCGTCGTTTCGGCGGGGGTTGTCGCTTCGGTTGCGGTTTCGGAGGTTTCGCCTTCGACGGTTTCGGGCTCCTCTTCCTCGTGAGGCGTGAGGGCTATGCTGACCACCTTGGTTCCTTCGTCCTTGAGTTTCATTATGCGGACGCCCTGGGTGGCTCTGCCTATCTTGCTGATTTCGTCCGCCTGCACCCTGATGATGATACCGCCGTCGGTAATCATCATAACGTCGGTGTCGGCGGGTATGACCTTGAGCCCCGCAAGACCGCCCGTCTTCTCATTGAACACGCCCGCTTTGACGCCTTTGCCCGCTCTGCCCTGCAAGGGGTAATCGGAAATGCTGCTTCGCTTGCCGTAGCCGTTTGAGGTGACGGTGAGGATTTCGCAATCGTCGGTGACGACGGCGAGGTCCACCATATGTGCGCCTTCGGCAAGTCTCATACTCTTGACGCCCATTGCCGTTCTTCCCGTGGGACGGATATCCTGCTCGCGGAAGTGTATGCAGTATCCCTCGTCGGACGCCATAATGAGTTCGTCGTTGCCGCCGGTAAGCACGGCTTCGATAAGTTCGTCGTCGTCCACGAATTTGATTGCTATCTTGCCGTTGCGCTTAATGGAATCGAACTCCGAAAGCGGGGTCTTCTTGATGAGTCCGTTGCGCGTGGCGAGCATAAGGAATCGGCCCTCGCGGTCCTCGGGGAGCGGAAGCACGGTCTGCACCTTTTCGCCCGGCACCAGTTGCAGCAGATTGATGATTGCCCTGCCCCTCGACGTCTTGCTTGCCTCGGGGATTTCGTAACCCTTCATCGTGAACACCTTGCCGAGGTTCGTGAAGAACATAAGGTCCTGGTGCGTGTTGCTGACGAAGATGTGCTCGACAAAGTCGTCTTCCTTTGCCTTGTGCGCGGTGACGCCCATTCCGCCTCGACGCTGAGAACGGTATTCGGACACGGGAATACGCTTGATGTAGCCGCCGTGGGTCATACTGACCGCGATGTCCTCTTTGTCGATAAGGTCGGCGATGTTGATTTCGGAATAATCGTAACTGAGTTCGCTGCGGCGAGGAGTCGCGTAATTATCCTTAATCTCGGTGAGTTCCTTGACAATGATTTCCTTGACCGCTTCCTCGGAGCCGAGAATACGCTTGTATTCGGCGATTTCCGCACGCTTCTGTTCGAGTTCTTCGTTGATTTTCTCCACCTCGAGCCCTGTGAGGCGTTGCAGGCGCATTTCGAGGATTGCCACGGCCTGTTTCTCGCTGAGCAGGAAACGCGCCGTCAGTTTGTCTATGGCGTCCTGTCTGTCCGCGCTCTTCTTGAGCAATTCGACCACTTCGTCGATATTGGCGAGCGCAATTGCCAGCCCGTTGAGAATGTGCTCTCTCTCTTCCGCCTTTTCGAGGTCGAAACGCGTGCGTCTGACGATGACGTCCTCCTGGTGCGCGACGTAATACTCGAGAATTTGTTTGAGGTTGAGAATGCGCGGTACGCCGTCCACGAGAGCAAGCAGAATAATGGAGTTGTTGACCTGCATACTAGTCTGTTTGAACAGCGTATTGAGCACCACCTGCGGATTGTAATCCTTCTTCACGTCGATGACTATGCGCATACCGGTGCGGTCCGTCTCTTCGCTGATGTCGGAAATGCCCTCCAGTCTCTTGTCCTTGACCTGGTCGGCTATGTTCTCGATGAGACGGGCTTTGTTGACCTGATAGGGAATTTCGGTGACGATTATGCGGCTCTTGCCGTTGGGAAGTTCCTCAATCTCCGTGCGGGAGCGTATGACCGCGCCGCCGCGACCCGTGCGGTACGCCTGACGGATAGCCGCCCTGCCGAGCACGAGACCCGCGGTGGGATAATCGGGCGCGGGAATGTATTCCATAAGGTCGTCCACTTCCAGTTCGGGGTTGTATATGAGCGCGATTACCGCGTCGATGACCTCGCCGAGGTTGTGCGGAGGAATGGACGTCGCCATACCGACCGCAATACCGTCCGAACCGTTGACGAGCAGGTTGGGGAAACGGCTGGGCAAGACGACGGGCTGCTCGCGCGTATCGTCGAAGTTGGGGTAGAAGTCCACCGTGCGCTTGTCGATGTCGCGTATCATCTCGAGCGCGATTTTGGAAAGTCTCGCCTCGGTGTAACGGTACGCCGCGGGAGGGTCTCCGTCGACGGAGCCGAAGTTGCCGTGGCCGTCCACCAGGGGATAGCGCATGGAGAAATCCTGCGCCAGACGAACCATTGCGTCGTAAACGGAACTGTCGCCGTGGGGATGATATTTGCCCAACACTTCGCCGACCACCATAGCGCTCTTGCGGTAGGGCTTGTCGGGAGTGAGGTTGAGTTCGCTCATAGCGTACAGGATACGGCGGTGCACGGGTTTGAGACCGTCCCTGACGTCGGGTATCGCACGGGATACGTTAACCGCCATTGCGTAGGAGATGAAGGACTTCTTGAGTTCGTTCTCCACCTCGACATTGACTATCTTGCTGTCCGCAAGATGTTCGATATATTCCTTGTCTTTGTCTTTAATGGTGCTCATATCGTCTCCTTAAACGTCGAGGTCCTCGACCAACTTGGCGTTTTCTTCGATGAAGGCGCGCCTGAGTTCGGGCTGCTCTCCCATAAGCACGGAGAACATCTCGTCTGCGGAAATCGCGTCTTCCATCGTCACGCGAAGAAGAGTGCGGCTCTTGGGGTCCATAGTGGTCTCCCACAGTTGCTCGGGGTTCATCTCGCCGAGACCTTTGTAGCGCTGCAGGTCGTAGCCTTTCCTGCCGTTTTCCTCGTAGAACGCATTGAGAGCGTCATCGTCATAGAAGTACCACTCCTGCTTGCCGCGCGAAAGTTTGTAGAGCGGGGGCTGAGCGATGTAGACGTGACCGTTCTCGATGAGCGGACGCATAAAGCGGAAGAAGAACGTCAGCATCAGGATTCTGATATGGCTGCCGTCGACGTCGGCGTCCGTCATACAGATGATACGGTCGTAACGGAGTTTCGACTCGTCGTAATCGGCGTTGATTCCGCAGCCGAACGCCGTAATCATCGCTTTGATTTCCTCGTTTTCGAGCACTTTGTGCAGACGCGCTTTCTCGACGTTCAGGATTTTGCCGCGGAGGGGCAGAATTGCCTGGAACCTGCGGTCCCTGCCCTGCTTTGCGCTGCCGCCTGCGCTGTCGCCCTCGACAAGGTAGATTTCGCAGACCTTGGGGTCCTTGTCGGTGCAGTCGGCGAGTTTGCCGGGGAGAGTCGTGGACTCGAGCGCGGATTTGCGGCGCGCCGTTTCCCTAGCCGCTCTCGCCGCCTCGCGCGCTCTTTGCGCGGTTATGGTCTTGAGAATGAGTTCTTTTGCCTCTCTCGGGTGCTCCTCGAGATAGGTGCCGAACCCCTCGCTCACGCTCTTGGCAACCGCGGTACGCATAGTACTGTTGCCGAGTTTCGTCTTGGTCTGTCCCTCGAACTGCGGTTCGGCGAGTTTGACGGAAATGACGGCGGTCAGTCCCTCGCGGACGTCTTCGCCGGAAAGTTTGTCGGCGTCCTTGAGTATGCCCGCTTTCTTGCCGTAATCGTTGATGACCTTGCCGAGCGCGGATTTGAAGCCCTCGAGGTGAGTGCCGCCCTCTTCGGTGTTGATGTTGTTGGCAAAAGCGAGAATGGTGTCGGTGTAGCCGTCGTTATACTGCATAGCCACTTCTATTTCGCTGTCCACATAGGTGGCGTCGAAATAAATGACGTCGTCGAAAATGGTTTCCTTGTTCTTGTTGAGGCTCTCGACGAACGAGACGATTCCGCCTTCGTAGCAGAAAACTTCGCGGCGTTCGGGAGTGACGCGTGCGTCCGCGATTTCGATTGTCAGCCCCTTATTGAGATAGGCAAGTTCCCTGAGACGGGATTTCATCGTGTCGTAATTGAAATCCAGGGTCTCGAAAATGTCGGCGTCGGGATAGAACGTTATCGTGGTGCCCGTCGTGTCGGCGTCTCCGACCACCGCAAGCGGCCTTTCCGCCACGCCGCGGTTGAAACGTATACGGTAAAGTTTGCCGCCCTGACGGACCTCCGCAACCAGCCATTCGGAGAGCGCGTTGACGCAGGACACGCCCACGCCGTGCAAACCGCCGGAAATCTTATAGCCGCCGCTGCCGAACTTGCCGCCCGCGTGCAGTTTGGTAAGCACGACTTCGACCGCCGACTTACCCTCTTTCTCGATTATACCGACGGGAATTCCTCTGCCGTTGTCGGTGACGCGGACCGCGCCGTCGGCAAGTATCTCGACCACTATTCTGTTGCAGTAGCCCGCGAGAGCCTCGTCGATGGAGTTGTCGACGACCTCGGTGACAAGGTGATGAAGCCCGCGTGCGTCCGTGGAGCCGATATACATACCGGGGCGCTTGCGCACCGCCTCCAGTCCCTCCAGCACCTGAATTTCCGAAGCGTCATACTCCGTGGTGACGGCGGTTACTTTTTCCAGTTCAGACATGGGTTCTTTCCTTTCCTTGCCCGCCGGTGACGGCAGGTTGATCGTTTTCCGTGCGCTTGTGAAGCGTCTGTGTGTTCAGCTGGGAGATATAGACCAGCTGCTTATGGTAAGGGTGGTCGCACACCAGAAATGACTTGGGGATATCGTCGCAGGCGTCCAGCACCACGCCGTCCTTCTCCGCCCGCTCCAGAAACTCTCTGGTCCGGGGGGACTGGGAGGTGATGTCCAGATCGAATACGCCGATGATGCGGCGGCGGCTGACCATGACGTTCTTGCCGATGTGCAGATAGCTCATGTCAGCACCTCCCCGCCACGGATATGGAACACCTTGCCGGAGAGCAGGGCGTCCAGCCGGTCGTTTTCGCAGCAGGTGATGAACACCTGCCCCCCGGCGATGCGGTTGAGGACATACTCCTGCCGCCGGGGGTCCAGCTCCGACAGCACGTCATCCAGCAGCATGATGGGGTATTCCCCCATGGTGTTTCTATGGATTTCCCGATCCGCCAGCTTCAGGGCCAGCGCCGCCGTGCGGACCTGTCCCTGTGAGCAGAACTGACGGGCGCTGCGGCCGTTGACCAGCACTTCCAGATCGTCCTTATGGGGGCCGGAGAGGCACAGCCGGGAGGCGATCTCTGCCTGCTCATGGCTCTTCTGATGCTCCA